>Ga0206975_1030_pt1 | contig 45144 bp, 23 predicted proteins | sample Alteio_BWOrgHeat_81_FD_152919 | JGI IMG/M metagenome (GOLD analysis project Ga0206975, IMG submission 152919) | Enriched cells from forest soil in Barre Woods Harvard Forest LTER site, Petersham, Massachusetts, United States -... | ecosystem: Environmental > Terrestrial > Soil > Temperate forest >... | reverse complement strand
CGTAGTTGTCCGATTGAATATAGCCAAGCAGGAAATCGGCGAATTCATTCTGTACATTTCCCTGTCCACCTGTGTAGAGACCGTTAAAAGTAAAGCTGCCCCGGCCCGTCGAGACAAAGAAAGAGTGCTTAAAGAAATCCAGCGCATCGAGACCGACCTTCGCTGTGTGGTTTCCGCGCACCCAAGTCAGTCCCTCCGATATGTGAACCGAGTTATCGCCGCGCCACTGCGGATTATTTGACGCGCCAATGGAGCTGATGCCCGCGATGTTGACACTGGGTACACCTACGTTGCCGCTCGTCGCCGGCTCCATATAGTTTCCACCCTGCGGAAGGCCTAGCGCGGCTACGACATTGCCCTGTGAAGCGTCCTGGTTGCCGTAGCCAGCGTCCATTCGGTTGAACCCGGCGCGGAATTCGTTGAACAGCCTCGGACCAAATGTGTGCTGTTCTGAGATCGACGCATGCTGATAGATATGCGGACCCGCGCCCCCAAAGCCCGGCACCACCGCGTTCGCCACTACAAGATCTCCAATCGTGCCTGCGTCATAGCCATCCAGAAGCGTGTAAATTCCGTTGAGCGTGTCTTTCGAAGTGAGCACCTGATCGACCCGGAAAGTTCCCTGGTCTTCATGCTGTGTATTAGGTGTGTGATTTGCGAATGTGCCTATTGCTCCGGTTTGTGAGGTCGACTCGGGAAAATATTTCAGCAATAGCTTCGAAGCCGGAGAGATTCGATCTGCCGGAATTTCGTAGAGACCTGTAGCGCCCTGTGCAAACGGCAGCCCAGTGGTCGGATCGATGATTTTCGACGTGAACTGCGCGTTTCCATTCGAGGTGAAGTCGCCACCTTTCCATGCGTCAAGCGGGGTGGTTCCAGATACAGCAGGGTCTGCAGACAACCGTGTTCCTTCATAAGTAGCGAAGAAGAAGGTTTTCTCCTTGCGAATAGGTCCTCCAAACCAACCACCAAATAGTTTGGTAGTCCCCGCCGGCGCTATAGGAGAAACACCCGGAACGTAGTTGAAGTTGTATTGCGGCGCATTCCAATTTCCATCGCGATAGAAGATAAACGCTCCACCATGAATCTGGTTATTGCCTGAGCGTGTCGTCAACACTACTTGACCGCCGTTTCTTCGACCAAATTCAGCTGGCGCCTCGCCGGTGATAATGCGAAACTCCTGGATCGCATCCAGCGATGGCCGCACCGTCGGCTGTCCTGTTGTCCAATCGTTGTCGTCCGAACCATCCAGCAAGTAGTTGTTGTTCGCGGAGGGAATGCCCGCGACGACGAAGCCACCGCGATTGGCAAGACTGTCGCCCGCCGCAGTCGGGCTAACATTGGGGTCGAGTTGCGCCATTTGCCAGAAATTGCGGCTGTTTGTAGGTAGCTCTTTCAGCTTCTGGCTATCGAGCAGAGAGCCGTTGACTGAGTCTTCAGTTTGCAGCAAGAGAGCCGTTGAGCTGACCTCAATCTGCTGCGCTACAGCGCCTATGCCGAGCGTTGCGTCCACGCGGGCTTCCTGGTCTACGTTCAAAATAATTCCAGTAAACTTGCTCGGCTCAAAGCCCCTCTGGCTAACCGTTACCGTGTAAGTGGCGGGAGGCAATTGCAACGCAACATAGTCGCCATTGCTGTTGGTGGTCGTTGTGCGGATGATGCCAGTGCCATTATTCTGCACCGATACAGTGGCACCGGAGACAACCGATCCCGCCGTGTCACGTACAGTGCCGCGCAGCGTGGCAGAGATGTTCTGCGACCGGGCCGCAGGTGCGAATAAGACAATGAGCGAGGCTAGAAACAATACAAGGTGAGTGCGATTGCGTCTGTTCATGATGAGTCTATCCTTTTCTTTGTTGGCGCTCCTGCAAATATGAGCAGAGCTGTGTCATATCGTCGTGGGCGCTTGTCGTATCGAGCGGCCATCGCGGTGTTTGCTCAACTACAGGCTGGGACAACATCGACGCATTGGTTTCATAGCGGCTTGGCCTCCAGAGTGACAGTAGCGGTCTTCGCTCCTGCAGGCGCAACAGCATCAGATTTCGCCGTTGCTGTGACGGGCTTATCTTCTTTGGTCGGCACCACGCATTCGTTGGAGCGGCAGTTATGCGAGCTCACTGAGCCCAGGCCTTCGAGCAGCGCCACCGTGTCCGCATGTGGAATGGCATGTTCGAAGAGCCCGTTCGCAAAATCAGCAACGGTATCGCCATCCTTGGTGGCTGCATGGATGTCCGCGCCCACCGAGATCAGATATTTCACTGTCTCGTTGTCTCCGCGAAAGGCCGCACCATGCAGAGCCGTGTAGCCCTTCACGTCTTTGGCATTGACATTTGCGCCGTGGTCCAGGCAGAACTTTACTGCATCTATGCGTGCAGATGGGGCATTCGAGGTCCAGTAAGCTGCCCACCCAATTCCAGCGGCAGCCATCAAAGGAGTGTCATCACTTTTGGTGGCCAGGTTTGGATTGGCTCCATGTTCCACCAGCAATTGCATTACCGCCAGATCGCCGGCCAGAGCTGCGCGTAGGAACGGCGTACTGCCTTCGACGTCGAACCACGTTTCATCATTGGCAAACGACCGAAACCAGAGACGCTTGCTGATCGCCGCGTTGGGATCTGCCCCCCGCTTGAGCAACTCCTTCGCCAGATCGAGGTACGTGATGTGTTCATTGGCAGTGACCGGCTGCGGATACCAGGTATGCGGCGCCCACTGCACGTCAATCAACGCGAAGAGCGGAGCAACACCGTCACTCGTAGCTAGTTTTGGATCGGCTCCGCGCTCCAGCAGAAACTGGGCAAGGTCATAGTGGCCGTTGATCAAGGCCAGGATCAGCGCGGTTGCATGATCGGTATCACTGGTTTGGTTAATATCGTCGCCTGCATCAAGCAGGGCACTCACTGCGTCCCGCTGCCCATCACGCACGGCCACGAGCAGAGCCGTCATGCCGCCTACCTGCTGCGTTCCATACACTCGCTTCTTCCTGTCAGCGACAGTGAAGCCATAGGCATCCTTCACCTTGTCGTCTGGCTTTGCAATAGGCTTCTTTTCTGGCGCGGCTTTGGCTTCCACTACAGGAGCAGCACTCGCCGCTGCAGCATCTTGCTTTGCTCCTGCCTGTGGAGTCTTCTTGTCGTCGATGACCTCGCCGTTCACCCCTACGGAGACTCGCTCGAGTTTAGTGATCGTCGTTTTTATCTTGGGGTCTGCGCCCTTGCTCAACAGGAGGCACACTACATCAGCGCGATTGCGAGCGGCTGCAAAGAAGAGCGCGGTCTGTCCGTAGGTCTTCTCACGAGCGTTAACGCTGGCCCCGTGTGCGAGTAAAGCGGTAACTGCAGCGGTGCTGCCTGACGCAGCCGCAATCATCAGAGGAGTTGTGCCAGACTCATTCACGGCATCGACCGTCGCTCCTGCGCGCAACAGCACTCCGATAAGCGCCGCGTCGCCGTTCTCCGCAGCCATGTGCAACGGCGTCAGTGCACGCAATCGCGTACGCGGGCCGGGAGTTGCTCCAGATGCAAGCAATAGCTTTGCCAGCGCAAGGTCGTCATTGTAAGCAGCCCAATGCAGCGGAGTCGTTGCATCTCCGAGAGCGGCATTGGGCGATGCATGTTTTTTCAGCAGCGCGGCAACCTGCGTTGCGTCATCCTGCTCCGCCGCCCGCACCAATTCTGAATCAAGCCTGCGAGTCTCAGCCTCTTTGCTTTTTGCAGACGTGATGGAGACGGGCTTCTGCGGTGCAACAGGAGACAACGGCATTACGGCGAATAGAAGCGCAGTCTGCGCGAATACTCCAAGCGAGGCTACGATTGCAACTTGAGTTTGCGTCTTCATTGTCTCCTCCTCATTTCGCGTTCGGGCAACCCTAAATGGCTAGTTCGCCGGTACTGTCGCCAATGCTCGGCACCTCTACGCCGAGTCTGCGCAACAGCGTCAAATAAGTATTTGCGGTAGGAGTCCCCTCCGTTGTCTTCAGGTGCAGATTGCCTTTGAACGCACCATTGCCGTGCCCAGCCAGCAGCATGGGCACACGCTTGTGGTTATGCACATTCGAATCGCCCATGGGACTGCCGTAGAGCACCATGGAATGATCCAGCAGATTTCCATCACCATCAGGTGTGTTCTTCAGCTTTTCTAAAAAGTAAGCAAGCAGCGAAATATGATAGCGATTGATCTTGGCGTATTCGGCAATCTTAGACGGACTCTCACCGTGATGCGAAGCTGCGTGAAACGGCGTGTTGACACCAGCCTCTTTGAAGACACGCTGACTTACATCACGGCTCAACTTGAATGCCGAAACGCGCGTAACGTCTGTCATGAAAGCCAGCACCTGCAGATCAAACATCAGCTTGACGTGTTCTTCATAGGACTCCGGCACACCCAGAGGCGCAGTGGGGAGCGCCGCAGTTCCGCCTTGCGTGTTGTACCGCTCGACATTTTGTATGCGATGCTCAAGCGCGCGAACGTCAGTGAGATACTCATCTAGGCGAGCCTTATCCGTTGCGACAAGATCGCCTGAAAGGCGTGCAATATCGCCAACAATCCCGTCAAGGATGCTCTTGTCTAAAGCACGGCGCTCGGCGCGCTCTTTAGCCGTAGCGCCATCCCCAAACAGCCGTTCGAAGGCTACGCGGGGATCGCGCACCATAGGTAAAGGTTCGGTTGGTGAAGCCCAGCTGATAGTGTCCGAGTAGACACAGGCATAACCATACGCGCAGGCTCCTGTTGAATCGACATCTTCGATGCACAATTGCAACGATGGCAGACGGCTCTGCTGTCCGACCTGCCTGGCGTAAATCTGATCGATTGACGTGCCGGCATAAATATCAGATCCCTCTGTCATGCGCGGATGCGACGCTGTCAGGAAAGCGGCACTGGAGCGGAAGTGGTCTCCTCCTTCTTCATGAGGCGTCAATGCTCCTGCTGCATTGAGGTCCGTTCCAGTAATGATCGTGAGGTAATCACGTAACTTTGAAAGCGGCTCCAAGGTAGGTGTTATTTCGAAGTCTGCCCCTTCTTTGCTTGGCGACCAGTAGTGTTTATTGGTACCGTCCATGGTGCTTCCCGCTGCGCCATGCACGATCTCGATGCATGCCAGACGCGTCTTTGCAGCGGCTGCCAGTGGCAAAGCAGCCAGTGCCGGCGTCATTGCCTCCAGCAGCGGCAGGCCTAGCGTAACGCCTACTCCTCGTAGTAGTGCGCGGCGGGACAGATGCTTTCCGGTAACAAACACTTCACGACCTCCTGGCGATCACCGCGAGCATGCGGCTGAGAAAGCAACGGTTGAAAGGTTGTATGTGAAGGAATCAATGCGGAGAATGTTGTGTAGTGCCGCACTCGATAACCGAGAGCGCATCGATTCCGGAAAAGTTCAGTCAAGGGCTTGCGGAATCAACAACAACAGCGCATGTGCCCGGAAGAGAGGCACATGAATACGAACGTACGAAGCATGAGTGCCTCAAGCCACTTTGGCAGGTAGATAGCATCGCGTGTCACCGCAGCCCTCCGGATACCTGCAGGGGTTTGGCCGCAATCAGAGCATGTGTACGGCTCTCTCCATCGGACTCAGCCTTGAGCGTGGACTTCTCGGGTTGCGTATCCTTTTGAGCCGGTGCTGTAGGGATACCGCGCTCTGTGAATGCGTGACTTTCGACAATGCCCTGGACATATTCCGAGAAGCGATCATCGTGTTTTGAAGCACGAGCTACGATTGCGCGGACCTGCGGCTCATCGCGATAGTCAGGAACCCGGCCTAGACCATATGCGAAGAGGTTTTCAGCAAAGACGCGCAGAAAGGCCTCACGGTGCTTGAGGATGCCGTTACGCAAATCAGCCGGCCCATGCAATTCAGTTCCGTCGAACAGAGTTCCTGTTGCGTCTATCTTGATGCCGTCATCGGCGCTACGCCAAGCACCCGTAGGATCGAAGTTCTCCAGAGAGAAGCCGATGGGGTCAATGACGCGATGGCAGCTGGAGCATACTGGATTCTTGCGATGTTCTTCCATACGCTGGCGCACGCTCTGAGGCGTTGTCAGATCAGCAGCCTCAACAAGAATAGGAATGTTTGGCGGAGGTGGCGGTGGCGGACTCCCGAGTAGCACCTGCATCACCCATTTGCCACGAGTTACCGGAGCGGTACGATTCGCGGTCGAGGTCAATGTGAGAATACTCGCCTGCCCAAGCAGGCCGCGACGATTTTCATCCGTGAGCGCAACACGGCGAAAGCGATTGCCCAATACGTTGGGGATGCCATAGTGCTTCGCCAGCCGACCATCGACAAATGTGTAATCGGCCGTGAGCAGAGTCAGGACACTGCGATCCCTGCGCGCTACGTCGTCAAAGAGTAGCTCTGTTTCGCGGCGCATGGACTGCGCGAGATTCTTGTCAAAGTTTGGAAACTGATATGGGTCCGGCAAAACCTCGTCAAGATTCTTGAGACTCAGCCATTGGACGGCAAAGTTGGTCGCCAGACTCTCTGATCGCTTATCGGCAAGCAGGCGCCTGACCTCCCGCTCCAACAGAGGCCGTTGATGGAGCTTGCCAGCGCTGGCCACCCGTAGCAGCTCTTCGTCCGGTGGCGCGCTCCACAAAAAGAACGCCAGGCGTGACGCCAGCTCGAGATCACTGACCGGATAGTTACGGCCTGGCTGCGCTTTGGCCACTGCATGTTCGAAGCGAAAGATGAACTGAGGATTGGCCAGCACTGCTTCAAGGGCGGCACGAATCCCTTCATCAAATGTCGAGCCCTCCGCCCGCTTCTGCTGATAGAAGCGTAACGCTTCATTTACATCCGCAGCAGAAGCCGGCCTGCGGTAAGCGCGTCGCACCAGGTTCGTAACGATAGTACGAGCGGCTGCAGGCTCATCCTCAGGCCGAGCCGGATACACAATGAACACCTTGTCGCGGCTTGGCGTCTCAGAGATACCAGTCACGTGATTCGGGCCAACGATCGAGAGACCGCGCAAATGTGGCAGCGTAGTCAGGCCGGGCATGTTCGCTACATTCACATCGATCAGACTTTGTTCGTAAGGCTGTACCTCATCCTGCACCGGCCCATCAAACTTGTTGATGAAAGCAGCCGAAACAACCTGTTGACCAGCTTTGATCTTGATAGGAGCGGTGCGCAAGTCATCGGTGTCCTTGAACTTTGGATCGACATCCACCAGCGCTACGCGCTCGCCATTAATTGCAATCTCCAGTTGTTGTCCCTTGGCCTGTGCCTGACCGAAAAGATAGCCCTGCTGATGCGTATAAAAGGCGACCTTGAAGACGTACTCGCCATCGGCTGGAAATGTGTGGGCGATGGATACGCCCCCTCGTGTACCGAAAGGAGTTCCAACCACATGGTGCGTCTGCGAGATTACACGCGGAATCATGTAAGTAGCCATCACGGGGGCGGCCTGTGGGTCGCCTAGCGCTTCGCGGCTTATCTTTCCGGCAGCTGAGATATATGCCTCCAACAAGGCAGGAGAAACGGTCAGAACATCCGCCATATTGTTAAAGCCATGACTCAAGTCATCGGCCGGCAGCAACTCTGTCGCATCCACATCGAGGTCAAGCAGAGCCTTCACTGACTTCGCGTATTCGATGCGATTCAGCCTGTGCAGCGGCGTGAACCCGGCATATGGATGGGTCGCATCGACGGCGTCTATGCGGCTTTCTACCGTGCCGGCTAAAGCATTCATCTCAACATCAGAGGGCCGCTTCCTGCCTGGTGGCGGCATCATTCCAGCGCGCAGCTTGCGAACGATCTTTTCGGCAGTCTCCGGATTTTTCTCCGGGTGTGCGAAGTCGAAGCTCTCAAGGGACAACCCACCTTTACGCTGGTCATCACTATGGCAGCTCTCGCAATACCGATCTACGAGCGCAGCTGCTGCCTTCGAATTAAGCCTGCTTTGCTTTTCAGATTGAGATGGCTGGTGCTGAGCTGGAGCAGAACGCGCAAGAATGGCGAGGACAATGAAAACAGAGAAAGATGTTAAACCTGTCGCTGACAAGCTTCGCTTTGCGGTCGTGCACCGTCGCAACGCTCTAAACCAAAAAGTGGATATTCTGCTGCTCAAAGTCGACCCTATTGTTCGGCCTGTATGTGCCGAAAGGTTGAGCCGCGTCTAATCCGAATAAGCACTATGCGTTACTCACGCAATCCAATGCCTGGACGGAGAATCAGTACGCTGCTTCCTGTCTAAAAACTACTTTTGAAGGGAGAAGAGAATTGGGAAGATCAACAACAACGCATTCGCATGTCTCGTTTGAGGAACGAGGCACCGAGCGGGGTCAGAATTGGGTTCTGTTTCACCATGTTGTTTCCAGACAAGAAATATCACTTCTCAAAATGGAAGTCAATCTTCGGTGATCTGCGGCTTGGGTCCTACTCTTCTACACTGCAGAAAAGCCTGGAAGGAATGAAGCGAAACGCAGAGCGATGTGACGCTGTCCAGGGTGTTAATTCAAGCAGACTGCCCACAAAATCGCCCCACAGTCCAAGCGGCAAGAACTGCTCCAGTACAGTAAACCTACTATTGATCAATGGTAGGCGAGACAGGGCTTGAACCTGTAACCCCCGGCTTAGAAGGCCGGTGCTCTATCCAGTTGAGCTACTCGCCCGCTTCTCTTATTGTAGCCGGAACTTGCACATGCTCATGCATCGGCGAGTTGCTAGCCGGAAGTCTGTCAGCAGCAGACAGCATCAGCCAAAGCGTTTAAAGCTGTATCCAGCGTCTGTGCGGCGAAGTCCGGCTCTCTGCCACATGCTGAAAGGTACGCGGTTATGCCGAAGCCTTCCGTCTGTCGCGCGATAGCTGATCGAATGATCAGATCCGCCCTGCAGCATCGAATTTCAGACAGCATGAGACGTGCAACCACTGTTCGAGCCCAAGCCTGTGCCGCAGAGACCTCTGTAAACACCAGTTCATGCCGAGGCAACAGATCGAGGTAGCAGGCGAGGCCTGTTGTCGCCTCTTCAACCGTTGCGTCCATTTCGTAGGGATCGCACTGATCGAGCGTCCACACGTCGCACTTGGAAGTCCAGATTCCGGATATCGCGTTATCAATAGCAATGGCATCTTCGTTCGGACAAGAGCCGTTCAATCGCACCAAAGCTTTAGCAAGTTGAGGGAAACGGGACACCTCTTCGATTTCATGGATACGGTGGGGAGCTCGTCTCAAATCGATAAACCCGGGCCACGAGGCATCGATTATCGGCGATTCAGGCCCAATCTCAACTTCCCAGTCAGCTTCCATCAGCATGCCCAGCCGTAGCCAGCAGGAATCGTACCAGGTTCGCTTCAGCCCAATGCCTTTGGGAGTCGCCTTCAGCATTTGCCGCTGCGGATTGGCTAGCGCTGCTCGCAAGAAATGCGCAATGGCCTCCGTGTGCCGTCTCGATCAGTGTGACAGAAGAATTGAGCGTCAAGGCCTGCCGTGTTTCAGGCGTAATGCGAATAAATGGGTCATCCAGGGCGTGCAATACCAGGGCAGGAATCGAGATGCTGGAAACAACCCGCGCGCTCGCAGCACGGAAGTAGTAGTCATCGGCGCCGGTAAACCCACTGTAGCGAGCCGTGATCTTGTCATCGAACTCCCTCACAGAGCGGATCGGCCCGAAGCCAGTTGCGGAATAAATTTCCGGAAAGAGTTGAGCCTTACGCTGGAAGCGCCTCATGAGGTTCCGCAGAAAATGCCATTCATACATTCGGTTGACAGGTTCGTGGAGAGCGTCCGCGCTCGGCGCAAGATCAGCGGCCGGACTCACACCCACCGCGGCACGCAACCATTCCGGCGGTTTATCTCCCAGTTCACCTGCAAGCTTGAGAACCAGATTGCCACCCATCGAGTAGCCCGCCATCGCCACACGCAGCAAGTGATGCTGGTCAACGAAACATTGCAGAACCGCCAGCACATCCGACGACAGCCCCGAGTGATACAGAGTCGGAGTCCACGTCTCTGTGCCGCCGCAGTTGCGCATATTCATGCGGATCACGTTGCAGCCTGCATTCCACGCACGCCGGGTTATGCCCTGGATATATCGGGAGTCGGAGGAGCCCTCGAGGCCATGAACCAAAAGGATGGTTAGCCGGTCTGCACGCACTGGTTCAGGCTGCCAGTGGCAGTGGCACAACACCCGGCTTCCATCGGCCGGGTCTACCACAACCGCTTCAGAAACAAATGGGAAATCAAAGAGCGGACGTCGCCAGAAATTGCCTGCGAGGGTCTGGGCGTGGCCGTTGCGAAACAGACGGAATGGCTCAAAGTCGGAGAGCCACCTGAGATTGGAAAGATGCGGGCCTGGGCTTGCGGAGGAATCGTCCAGCTCCGATTCGGCCGTCGGTAGAGCGGTATCGCTCTTCCAGTTCTTCGCCTCGCTAGTCATTGGATCTGAAATAGCTGACGCACATGAGTGCCGATCGCCTGCTGGCATTGAATCTATTGAGGTTGAGAGAATTTGGGGCGGCTAGTGGGGATCGAACCCACGACATCCTGAGCCACAGTCAGGCGTTCTGCCGCTGAACTATAGCCGCCATCCGCTCCCTCTGATTGTAGCATCGAAGCTGAGTAGACGCTGCGTGCTAACGCTGCAGGAAAGGCCGCCATGCCACTGAACCAACCGGAGATCCTCGCCGCTCCGAGCCCTCGCTGGACAAGGGGTGGCCGTTTTCTGGGCGATGCCCGATTGCACTGGCTGGAAGTTCTCCTGGACGAAGCTTTCGTCGTTCCAGGCACGAACATTCGTTTTGGGATCGACGGTATTGTTGGCCTCGTTCCCGGCCTCGGCGATGTACTTGCGGGCGCACTTTCCCTTGTAATTCCCTTTGCAGCTTGGGTCCGCGGCGTGCCTTACGTAACCTTGCTTCGCATGCTGACCAACGTGGCTATCGGGCTTCTGGTTGGGATGGTCCCAATCGCGGGCGATGCATTTGACATCTTTTGGAAAGCCAATCGGCGCAACTACCAACTGCTGACTCGTTCGATCAGCCAGCCACACAGGCATACGTGGAGGGACTGGATTTATCTATTGCTCTTAGCCGGTGGGGTTGGAGTACTATTTGCCATCCCAATCCTGTTGGTGGTATGGATCTTAGCGTGGCTGTCCGGTATACGCATCTCTCACTGAAGCATTTACGTTTCAGCTGATTTTTGATTCGTTTGGGTTGAACAAGCGATGCGCTCAAGGAGGCTGCAGTCGCGGTACAATTTGAAGAGAACAAGTGCGCCCGTCAGAGACGGGTGTAGTCGGGGCGTAGCGCAGCCTGGTAGCGCATCTGCTTTGGGAGCAGAGGGCCGGGGGTTCGAATCCCTCCGCCCCGACCAACATAATTAGTTGATTATATAGAGGATATATTCGCCTCGCCCCCAGGCATATGCTTTCATGCCACCCGCTACAGGCGATTTTGTAACGGTTAAAGTCTTCGAGATAATTTGCGAGCGACAGCGTGTCCAGTCCCTTGATGGACGAAACAACACCGTTGCGATTCTTTTCTTCTGCCACGTCTAGCGGTCGCCGGGAGCAATAGTTCGGCGGCGGCACTGTTTCAAAGGCTACGCGAGGTGCGGGGCGCGAGCGTCGGAGTAGCTTACCAGGCAATTGTGGTGGGCAGGAACTCCGCAAAGAGATCGTCGTAGTAAGGTTTCAGCTCTGCAACGTTAGGCTTGGTATGACCCTTCGAGTAGAGGTCGTACTGGTTGAATTTAAGAATCCACTCGAGCATGGACCTGTCTTTGTCATTGCACAGGTAATCGTAGGCGCCATGACGGTGCCAGGGATAGAAAGAGTGAAAGCGAAGCATGTACAGTGACTCATCGCGCAGGTAAGGCTCCATGACCTTGGCGATGTATCCGTCGTGTCCGAAGGACATGTGCACATTCTCGAGGCCGCAGTTGGGTTCGTAGATACCATATTTCGTCTGATATTCCGGCACGTCGCGGTCAGGATTGAGGGCGAAGTATTCGGGAAACACAATATCCCTGGACCAGGCGCAGCCAACCGGAAATGTATCGCCGACGACGCCCCATTGCGGCTCGCCGTAGAGGCAGAGGCATTTGCCGAGATCGTGGATGAAGCCGGTGAGAACCATCCAGCGCGGATGGCCGTCGCGGCGGATGGCTTCAGAGGTTTGCATGAGGTGTTCGATCTGGGTGAGATCGGTGTCAGGATCGCTGTCGTCGACCAGGGTATTCAGAAACTCGGCGGCTTCCCAGATAGTCTTCTGACCCTTGTTGAGGGAGAAGTATTCTTTCTCTTTGCCGAGAGTATAGGCGACGGTCTGGTGCTCATGGTTGAGGCGGTAGAACTCGGCGACACCAGGATTGGCTGTCGCGTCGTATTGTCTGAACTCAGCCTCCGACTTGCCTTCCTTGTAACGGCCCTCCAGAAAATCGTCCCACTGCTCAAGGTTCTGCAATGGCTGACCAGTCGCGATCACGGGAGTGTTCATGGGCGTTTCTCCTTGCCGGCAGCGGCGGGCAGCTGCAAATACAGCTATTTTACCGGTAACTTATACCCGAATCGAGGTGGACCTCGCCAAAACTCGGTCCGAATCAATGCATGTCCCTGTGGGCCAGCCCAATTCGCATTTAGATTACCGATTGACGAAACGCAAGAACGCGATTACCACTTCATGGTGGGATGGCGGGGGATCGATACCTGGAACGAGGTGGCTGTACCCCAGCTGCCGAAAACGCTGCGGAATCGCAGAAATCCATCGTACTTTTGAACGATTCCCCTGCTGATCCAGAGACCTAATCCAGTGCCTTTGGTGGGCTTGGTGGAAAAGAACGGCTCGAAGAGCCGCTTGGCATGCTCCGGCGCGACACCACTACCCGAGTCTGTGACGAAGATCCGGACTCCAGCTGTCCCTCCATTCCTGCCCGACACCTCTTTGACACTCACGCGCATTCGGCCACCCTCCGGCATGGCCTGGATAGCGTTGCCGATAAGGTTCATGAAGACCTGCTTCAACTCGGATGGAAAACCTTCAATCGCACCCTTGGCAATATAACGCTTCTCAATCGTGATTTTGGCATCCTGCATAGGGCGCTGCTGCAGCTCAAGCACATCATCGAGCAGATCCGAAATCAATAGTGGAACAGCTTTCTGGGTTTCACGATAGAAGCTCAGTGTCTGCTTGGTTATGTGCGAGATGCGCGCGAGTTCCTGATCCGCAAGCTGAGCAAGGTGTCTTGCATCGCTGTCGAGGGAGGGATGCTGACAGAGCAGGTAAAACGCATTCGTGATAGCAGCAAGAGGGTTATTGATCTCGTGTGCAACAATGCCTGCGAGCTTGCCCATGGCGGCGAGCCGTTCATTCCTTCGGAGGGCCTCCTCCGCAAGCAGTTGTGCAGTAATGTCTCGATTGATTTCCAGCACGGTTGAGCTGCCCATCTGCACGGCATGCCTGCTTGCTACGACAAGTTCATATCCGTCCTTGCGCTTCTGTTTGAGATTTCCCTCCCAGCGGCCGCTCGCTCGGAGCGCATTGTAGATCTCCTCAATTCCGCCGGGTAATGCCGTACTGAGGAGTCGATGCGCATTTTGGCCGATGGCCTCTTCGCGACTCCATCCATAGAGAGCCTCGGCGCCTGCGTTCCAGAAATGTATCGTCCCTGACGCATCACGAACCATGATTGCCTCAGAGGCAAGTTCGAGCAGCTCAGCACGTTCGCGAAGAGCATCATCCATGCGCTTGCGCTCGCTTACGTCGAAGAAGACCCCCACTGCCCCCCGGACGTCTCCAGATTCATCAAATAGCGGGGATGCGCTGGCGAGCAAATGCCGGCGTGCATCGCCATTTGGCGTAATCTCGAGCTCCATCGTTCCAGTAGCCTGCCCTGTTCGAACAGCTTGCTGAACGGGCATCTGTTCCGGCATCAATATTCTGCCGGCCTGCAGAAGGTCATAGGGCAAATCGAGCACACTGCCGGAGAGTTTGTCACTTTGTTCCAGGCCAAGCATTTCGCTCAATGCAGCGTTGCCGGTGATCATCTCGCAGTTGGCGCCGTGGGCCACTGCCACCCCGACGGGCAGCACCTGCATGATCGATTCGAGCTCTGCAACCCGCTGCTGAAGCTGCTGATTCAACAGCCGCATTTCCTCGCCCCTTTGAGCGACACGGGACTCCAGGTCACGGTTGAGTATCTGCAGTTCCCGGGTTTTGCGGTGGAGTTCGGCAAAGACACTCACCTTGGCCCGAAGCACGTCTGGAACAACCGGCACCGAGATATAGTCCACCGCACCGCTCTGGTAACCGCGGATCCGATCGACATCGGTCAGGTGTACTGCTGAAACAAAGATGATCGGCGTCTTTTGAAATCGTGGATGCTGGCGCATGATATCCGCGAGTTCGAATCCGTCGATCTCGGGCATGCTGACGTCCATCAGCACCACGGCAACATCCGACTTCAAGAGATATTCAAGCGCCTCTCGACCCGATGTAGCCTTGACGAGGCGTTCACCAAGTTCATGCAAAATGACCTCGTAGCTCATCAGCTTCGAGGGCTGGTCATCCACCATGAGGATCGTGACCTGCTCTTTCAGTTCTGGCTGCTGCACGGCTGCCTCACGCTGATCGTAAAGAGATTTCTGCATTGAACGCTTACCTGTGAAGCCACGTGCGTAAACCCGAAAGCAACTGATCGGTGTTGACAGGCTTGGCCATGTATTCTGAAGCGCCAGCTTCCAGACACTTTTCTCGATCACCTTTCATAGCCTTGGCGGTCAACGCGATGATCGGTAACCGGCGGAACTGGGAGTTTTGGCGAATTACCTGCATGGTCTCATACCCATCCATCTCCGGCATCATGATATCCATCAGGACGATCGCAATGTCCGGAGTGGCTTCGAGCATTGCGATGGCTTCGCGCCCCGTACCTGCTGACAAGACCGTCATGCCCCGCCGCTCCAAAACACTGCTCAACGCGAAGATATTTCGTACATCGTCGTCAACTACAAGTACTTTACGTCCAATGAGAGCCTCATCCGACCGGTGCAGGCGATCAAGCATTCCTTGTTTTTCAGGGGGAAGGTCTGACACAACGCGATGCAGAAAGAGTGCTGTTTCATCTAGCAGCCGTTCAGGCGATTCAACGTCCTTTACAACAACGCTGCGAGCCAGAGTGCGCAACCGGGCATCCTCTTCCGGAGCCAGGTCCTTTCCGGTAAAGACTACCACCGGCAATTCCACGAGCGTTGGTGACTGATGCATCCGCTCCAGAACTTCAAAACCGGACATGTCAGGCAGACGAAGATCGAGCACAACGCAATCGAACTTCTCTTCCGCGACCTTGGAAAGCGCAGCCTCGCCGCTATCGACGATTGAAACGTCGATGTCGTCATAGCCCAACAATTCCATGATGCTGTACTGCTCAGCTGGGTTGTCCTCGACGATGAGCAACTTCTTTCGCCTCGCCATCGAATATTCCTTGACGCGCGCGATAGCACGCTCCAGGCCTTCCGGTGTCGTCGGTTTGGTCACATACGAAAAAGCGCCGCGTGACAGACCATGGTGCCAATCCTCATCCATTGTGAGCATCTGAACCGGTATGTGCCGGGTGCGTGTGTCCTGTTTCAGATGGTTCAATACGGCCCAGCCAAGCATGTCGGGAAGGAAGACATCAAGGGTGACCGCCGTCGGACTAAATTCGCGAGCCAGCGCAAGCGCCTCGGAACCACGCATCGCAACAAGCACTTTGAAGCCCTTTTCGTGGGCAAGATTGCAGAGGAGCCGAGCATAATGAGGATCGTCCTCAACAATCATCAAAACACTGTCGCCTGGTTGCAGATTGCCGCGGTCGTCTTCCAGTCGCTCCGTGATCTGGTCTGCCACAACTGATGAAAGCTGCAGTTTCGGCATGGGCTGCCCCATGACTCTCTCCGGACTGGAGATCAACGTGCTCGAAGCGCCGACGTAAGTTCGCGGCAGAAAAAGCCTGAACGTGCTGCCTTGACCGGGTGTGCTTCGTAGCTGGATTTCGCCACCCAACAGGCTTGCAAGTTCGCGGCTGATCGCCAGACCGAGCCCGGTTCCGCCATATTTACGGCTGGTGCCCGCATCCGCCTGCTGGAAAGCCTCAAAGATAATGCGCTGCTTTTCCTGAGGGATACCGATACCTGTATCTGTAACTTCGAAGGAAATCACGGATCCAGCGCCGCTCAGAATCGGATGTCCTTCGCTCCAGCCGCGATCCACCGAAGAAACCGAGAGCTGCACACTTCCCTTCTCGGTGAATTTGAAGGCGTTCGATAAGAGATTCTTGAGCACCTGCTGCAAACGTTTGGAGTCTGTCACAAGGCTGCGTGGCAACTCCGGATCGACACGGACGTCAAACGAGACTTTGCGGTTTTCTGCTTCATGCCGGAACGGCCTCGCCAGCATGTCAAGCAGACTACCGAAGAAGACCTCTTCCGCTTCAACCGAAACCGTTCCCGACTCGATCTTCGATAGATCCAGAATGTCGCTGATCAAATTCAGCAGATCTGTACCAGCGCCATGGATGGTCCTCGCGTACTCCACCTGTCTTGGCGAGAGGTTTCCATCTGGATTGTCTGTAAGTTGCTGACCAAGTACCAGAATGCTGTTCAGCGGAGTGCGAAGTTCATGCGACATGTTTGCCAGGAACTCGGACTTGTACTTGGAAGTGAGGGCCAGTTCCTTGGCCTTGTCTTCGAGAGCGCGTCGGGCCTGCTCGATCTCCTGGTTCTTGCGTTCCACTTCAGCATTTTGTTCAGCGAGTTGCTGGGCCTTTTGCGCGAGTTGCTCGTTCGTCTGCTGCAGCTCTTTCTGCTGAGTCTGCAACTCAGTGGCGAGTTGCTGAGACTGCTTCAACAGGCCTTCTGTCTGCATCGTCGCTTCAATGCTGTTTAGCACGATACCGATGCTCGCTGTGAGCTGTTCAAGGAAAGCCAGATGAGATGCAGTGAAGTTGTTAAGAGTCGCAAGCTCGATGACCGCTTTGACCCGATCTTCAAATAACACTGGCAACACGATCACATTGCGTGGAACTGCTTCAAACAGGCCCGATCTGACAGGCAACGTACTACTAGGAAGATCCTGGACCAGCATCCGGCGCTTCTCTCGTGCACATTGGCCGATCAGTCCTTCACCGACTTCGATTCGTTCCAGATGTCCGTCAGGCTTGCTCGCATATGCCGAGAGCAGAACCAGCGTGTCGCTGCCTTCTGAATCTGTCTGATAGATGAGGCCCTGTTGCGCATTGACAAGGGGCGCCAACTCAGAGAGCAGCATTCGTCCCACTGTGCCCAGGTCGCGTTGACCCTGCAACATACCCGTGAATCGCGCGAGGTTTGTCTTCAGCCAATCCTGCTCGTTGTTCTGGTCCGTAGTGAGCCGGAGGTTGTCGATCATCGTGTTGATGTTGTCTTTCAACTCGGCGACTTCACCACTCGCCTCCACCTGGATCGACCGCGTGAGATCACCCTTGGTGACGGCTGTTGCCACCTTCGCAATGGCCCTGACCTGGTTCGTAAGGTTGTCTGCCAGCAGATTGACGTTGCCGGTGAGGTCCTTCCACGTACCGGCCGCGCCAGGCACATTCGCCTGGCCACCGAGTCGTCCTTCTACGCCCACTTCGCGAGCCACGGTAGTGACCTGATCTGCAAAAGTCGCCAGCGTTCCCGTCATGTTGTTGATGGTTTCGGCCAGCGCCGCTACCTCGCCCTTTGCATTGACAGTAAGCTTCTGCGTAAGGTCGCCGGTCGCTACGGCAGTTACCACCTTTACAATACCTCGCACCTGCTCGGTAAGGTTAGCTGCCATAACGTTTACGTTGTCGGTCAGATCCTTCCATGTGCCGGCGACGCCGGGCACCTGCGCCTGGCCACCGAGTTTGCCGTCTGTTCCCACTTCGCGAGCCACGCGCGTTACTTCGGCGGCAAAGGCATTGAGCTGATCCACCATGGTGTTGATGGTGTTCTTCAGTTCCAGAATTTCGCCTTTCACATCGACCGTAATCTTGCGCGAGAGATCGCCTCGCGCTACGGCCGTCGTCACCTCAGCGATATTGCGCACCTGGCCGGTGAGATTGCCAGCCATGGCGTTTACTGAATCAGTAAGATCCTTCCACGTTCCAGCGACACCGGGAACGTTGGCCTGGCCGCCGAGACGCCCTTCCGTACCCACTTCACGAGCCACGCGGGTGACTTCGGCAGCAAACGACCGAAGCTGCTCAACCATCGTATTAAGCGTCTCTTTGAGCTGCAGGATCTCGCCGCGCACATCGACAGTGATCTTCTTGGAAAGGTCGCCGTTTGCAATCGCAGTCGCAACCTCGGCGATGTTTCTCACCTGCCCTGTCAGGTTGCTGGCCATGAAGTTGACGTTGTCGGTAAGATCCTTCCACGTACCAGCTACCCCGGGGACCTCAGCCTGACCGCCCAGCTTGCCGTCCGTGCCCACCTCGCGGGCGACACGCGTCACCTCGCCTGCGAAAGCGTTGAGCTGATCGACCATCGTATTGATGGTATTTTTCAGCTCCAGAATTTCGCCCTTCACGTCGACCGTAATCTTGCGCGACAGATCGCCACGCGCCACAGCGGTCGTAACTTCGGCGATGTTGCGCACCTGGCCTGTCAGGTTTCCGGCCATCGAGTTGACTGAATCCGTGAGATCCTTCCACGTGCCGGCCACACCCGGCACATTAGCCTGCCCACCCAGGCGGCCTTCCGTGCCTACTTCGCGGGCAACGCGCGTTACTTCACCAGCAAAAGCATTGAGCTGGTCAACCATCGTATTGATGGTGTCTTTCAGCAGCAGAATTTCACCGCTGACATTGACAGTGATTTTCTTCGAAAGATCGCCACTCGCGATCGCCGTCGCCACCTCGGCAATGTTTCTCACCTGCCCAGTCAGATTGCCGGCCATCGAGTTGACCGAATCTGTAAGGTCCTTCCACGTCCCAGCCACTCCAGGCACCTCGGCCTGCCCACCGAGCTTGCCGTCCGTACCGACTTCGCGAGCGACGCGCGTCACTTCTGAGGCGAAAGAGCGAAGCTGATCCACCATCGTATTGATAGTGTCCTTGAGCTCCAGAATTTCGCCCTTCACGTCGACCGTAATCTTGCGCGACAGGTCGCCACGTGCCACAGCCGTAGCCACTTCAGCAATGTTGCGCACCTGACCCGTCAGGTTGCTGGCCATAAAGTTGACGTTGTCGGTCAGATCTTTCCATGTACCAGCCACACCTGACACCTGTGCCTGCCCACCAAGCTTGCCCTCTGTACCAACTTCGCGGGCCACGCGCGTCACTTCACCAGCGAACGCGTTGAGCTGATCCACCATCGTGTTGATCGTGTTCTTCAACTCCAGAATTTCACCCTTCACATCGACCGTAATCTTGCGCGATAAGTCACCGCGAGCCACAGCTGTAGTAACTTCGGCAATATTGCGCACCTGGCCAGTGAGATTGCCGGCCATGGAGTTCACTGAGTCCGTGAGATCCTTCCACGTTCCGGCCACGCCCGGCACGTTGGCCTGACCTCCAAGACGCCCTTCTGTTCCCACCTCGCGGGCCACGCGGGTCACTTCGCCAGCGAATCGGTTGAGCTGATCCACCATCGTGTTCAGCGTCTCTTTGAGCTGCAGGATCTCTCCCTGCACGTCTACCGTGATCTTGCGCGAAAGATCGCCGTTGGCGATGGCCGTCGCCACTTCGGCAATGTTGCGGACCTGGCCGGTCAGATTGCTGGCCATGAAATTGACGTTGTCGGTAAGGTCCTTCCACGTTCCGCCGACTCCTGGCACCTGCGCCTGCCCGCCGAGCTTACCTTCTGTGCCCACTTCTTTGGCCACGCGCGTAACTTCGCCCGCGAAGGCATTCAGCTGGTCCACCATCGTGTTGATGGTGTCCTTCAACTCCAGAATTTCGCCCTTCACATCAACCGTGATCTTGCGGGACAAATCGCCACGGGCTACCGCCGTAGTCACCTCGGCAATGTTTCGCACCTGCGCCGTCAGGTTTCCGGCCATTGCGTTGACAGAATCGGTCAGATCCTTCCAGGTCCCTGCCACTCCGGGAACAACCGCCTGCCCACCCAGCTTGCCGTCCGTGCCTACTTCGCGGGCCACGCGCGTAACTTCCGACGCAAAGGAGCGCAGCTGATCCACCATCGTATTGATGGCTTCCTTGAGCTGCAGAATCTCGCCGCGAACGTCTACGGTGATCTTGCGAGAGAGGTCGCCGCTGGCCACCGCGGTCGCCACCTCGGCGATATTGCGCACCTGCCCTGTGAGGTTGCTGGCCATCGAGTTGACCGAATCCGTAAGGTCCTTCCACGTTCCGGCTACGCCCGGCACCTGCGCCTGACCGCCCAGCTTGCCGTCCGTGCCCACTTCGCGGGCCACGCGCGTAACTTCTGAGGTGAATACACCAAGCTGCTGGATCATCGTGTTTACGATGTTGGCCGATCGCAGGAACTCACCCTCAAGAGGCCGTCCGTCCACATCCAGCCGAACGGTCTGGGTCAGATTTCCCTGTGCTACCGCACCGATGGCCCGCGTTACTTCGGTCGTGGGCCTGAGCAAATCTTCGACCAGCGTGTTGACCGAGGACTCCATATCGCCCCAGGACCCACGTAGCTCCTGAAAACGGGTACGCTCCCTGGTACGGCCCTCTTTCCCCACAACATGTCCAATACGCTTCAGCTCTCCGGCCATCTGCTGATTCGCCGAAACGATCTCATTGAATGTATCGGCGACCTTCCCTTCCAGCCCAGTCCACGTATCCGGCAGGCGAGCAGAGAAATCCCCATCCCTCATTCGGCGAAGGGTGGTTAGAAGCATGGCGAGGTCAAATTCACTTGAGGTAGTGACTTTCGGATCGCTGCCGTTCTCGAGCAGGCTAACCGAAGTTTCGGACGGGGCGGCAGCAGACTTCCGCGAATCAGTTTTCAAGGTAAAGCCTCGTAAGGGTGCACAGATGGAGATATCGATAGCATCTTATTTAGATTCCCGTTTGGGGATTCAAGCCCCAGCACAGCAACAGCAGAGCCGGGCAACAAAACTGGATTTTGGAAACTTCACCCGGTTTTGATGCAGGTGGAAACGTACGAGATGCCCATCCGGATCAAAATCCAAGCCGCCCTTTGGCGGCACACTTCCATCCCTCATACAGGTCGCTTTCAAAAAGGCTGGACTGCCAGCCTCACCGAAGACTAGGATTCCGTACCAACGAGATAGGACCCCTTGTCTTCGTTAGGGAAAAACAATGTTCCGGCTCGACGCCGACAAACGAGTTCATTTCTGTGACGGCGTAACGCGTCGCGACTTCGTTCACGCAGGTTCGCTGGCCTTCCTGGGCCTGTCCATGCCGCAGTTTCTAAGACTCAAGGCGATGGGCGCCGTCAAGCCCGACAAAGACGTGAGCTGCATTCAGCTGATGCTCGTGGGCGGCCCAAGCCAGCTCGACACCTGGGACATGAAGCCAGAAGCGCCTGCTTCCATTCGAGGGCCCTTCAAGCCAATCAAGACCAACGTCTCCGGGATAGAAATCTCCGAAATCTTTCCCCGCATGGCAAAACATGCTGACAAGTTCGCGCTGCTCCGCTCCGTCTACCATACCGCTGCAGCAGTGCATGATACCGGTTGTCAGATGATGCAGACCGGACGGCTCTTTCAGGGCGGTCTCGAGTCGCCAAACTATGGTTCCGTTGTGCGTTTTGAAAAGGGCGCGCGAGGAGACATGCCCCCCAACGTCCTGCTGCCATACATGATTGGGCAGCTAGGCGGCAACCTGCCTCACGGTGATACGGCTGGCTTTCTCGGCAAGGGCTACGATCCATTTGTCTTGAACGCTGACCCCGCTGATCCCGCATTTCAGGTTCCTGACCTTCTCCCACCCGAGTACATATCGGCGGTGCGCGTTGATCGCCGCCGCAGTTGGCGTCAGGAGGTAGATAAGTCCGTTCAATACTTCGAGGAAACCAATCAGGACTCGAAGCTGATGGACGCCACATTCAATCAGGCTTACACCTTGATGACTTCCACCAAGGCCCGCGAGGCTTTCGATCTTACTCAGGAGCCTGAGGAAGTCCGAAAGCGTTATGGCATGAACCGCTTCGGTCAAGGCTGTCTGCTTGCGCGCCGCCTGGTGGAGCGCGGAGTGCGATTCGTTACGCTGAACATGTTTGAAACAGTCTTTAACGACATAACCTGGGATATTCACGGCTCGGCGCCATTCAGCCCAATCAGTTGTTACAGCGAGTTAGTCGGGCCGATGTTCGACAACGCCTACAGTTCATTGCTCGAAGACTTAAGTCGTCGTGGTCTGCTCGACACAACTCTGGTTCTCGCAACAGGTGAATTCGGCCGCACGCCGCGAATCAATCCCGCCGGAGGTCGTGATCACTGGCCTCAATGCTGGACCGTAGTATTCGCAGGTGGTGGCGTCCAGGGCGGGCAGATCGTGGGCGCGTCAGATGCCATCGGATCCGCGCCACAGGATCGCCCAGTCACTCCCGCACACGTCGCGGCAACTGTTTACAAGTGTCTCGGCATACCTGTCGACACCATTTTAAAGACTCCGCAAGGACGCGAGGTGCGGCTTGTGGATCATGGCTTTGATCCAATCGACGAGTTATTGATATAGGCGTTCGAATCAAGTGAGCTACTCGAACTAACGGAGAAACGATGGATCTTATGGGTTTGCGGAAATCTACACTGCTCGGCGCGTTCGTCGCAGTGCTCAGTGGATTCACGGGTCCGCATGCTCTTCTCGCTTGGCCCGCAGGTCAGGCTCCGGCAGCACATCCACCAAATGACGCACCGTACCATCCGGTCGAGATGTTAAAGGCCGAGCCTCAGGATACTCCAGCCAACAAATCTAAATCCCTTCCTCGCAGCTCTTCACTAGCAACACTCAGCAAAATTGAGATACTCCCATCTTCCATTTCTATCGTCGGGCCACATTACGGCCAGCGATTGCTCGTGGAAGGAACCTTCGTCGATGGGCACCAGGAAGAATTAACTTCGCTGGCAACTATCGCCATCTCAAACTCAAAGGCGGCAAAGGTGAATAAGGAGGGTTTCGTCGTTCCGCTGAGCGATGGAGAAGGCACGATTAGCGCCATCGTTCAGGGCCATCGCACAAGCGCGCCTTTGAGCGTAGCTGGATACACAACCGCAACGATGTGGAGCTTTCGCAACGACGTGCTTCCTGTGATGACCAAGGTGGGCTGCAATTCCGGCCCCTGCCATGGCGCGGCTGCCGGCAAGAACGGTTTCAAGCTCACATTACGTGGATACGACCCGGTGATTGATTACTACACGCTCACCCATCAGGCCGATGCGCGACGCACCGACAGAATGCAGCCCGCGAAAAGTCTGATCCTGCTCAAGCCAACTCTGACTGTTCCCCACGGAGGCGGAAAGCGATTTGAGATCGACTCATCTGAATACAAGGCAATAGCAGGATGGCTGGCGCAGGGAATGCCAACACCGCAGAGTTCCGACGCATTGGTTACGGGCATTGAGGTATTGCCTCGCGAGGCTTCCCTTCGCCCTGGAGCGGAACAGCAGCTGGTTGTTGAGGCAACATTTTCAGATGGTCACACCTCAGACGTCACACAGTGGGCCAAGTTCGACAGCGGCGACGAAGGTGTTGCCAGTGTGGACAGCAAAGGCCACGTGACGATGCACGGATATGGCGAGGCCCCGGTCACCGTCTGGTATCAGAGCCACGTCACATTTTCCAGACTCCGCATTCCATTCCCTCACAGGCTGCAACAAGCGATCTTTACCAAGGCACCTCGCAACAACTACATCGACGATGCGATTCTGAAGCATTTACAGGCTCTGCACATTCCTCCTTCGCCTCTTGCCACTGATGCAGAGTTCATGAGACGAGCCTACCTGGATGCGGCGGGAATTCTGCCTAAGCCCTCGGAGGTTGAAGCATTCCTGAAGAATCCCTCAACAGACAAACGAAATCAGCTGATCGATAATCTGATGCGGCGGCCCGAGTTTATAGATTATTGGGCTTATAAGTGGTCCGACTTACTGCTAGTTTCAAGCAATCATCTTACCAGCGATGAAATGTGGAGTTATTACAACTGGATTCGTGACAGCGTCGCAACTAACAAGCCATGGAATAAATTCGCATCGCAGGTTATCGCTGCCTCAGGTAACACGATGCAGAATGGCGCGGCTAACTACTGGCTCATCCACCGTGACCCTCTTGATACTTCTGAGAACATGGCTCAGGCCTTTATGGGCATCAACATCAGTTGTGCGCATTGCCATAATCACCCGCTCGCGAAGTGGACGCAAAAAGACTACTACGGCATGGCCAATCTCTTCGCCCGAGTGCGCCTGAAGACCTTTGCCCCATCTGGATTCCGCACCGCAGTCGGCCCGCTCTTCAATGACGTCACCGTCTACTCTGCACCCACCGGCGAGTTCATGGATGACCGCCTGATGATCCCTCTGCCACCGAAGCCGCTGGATGCGGTCGCTCTCTCGACCGATACCCCCGGCGATACCCGTCTCTATTTCGCCAAATGGCTCACGTCTCCAGAGAATCCATTTTTCGCCCGCAACATCGTCAATCGGGTGTGGCGCAATTTCATGGGCCGTGGCTTGATTGAGCCAGTCGATGACCTGCGCGACACAAATCCAGCCACCAATGAAAAACTGCTGGATGCACTGGTGCAGGACTTCCTCGCACACAATTATGACGTCGACTACCTCATTCGAACCATCATGCAATCAGCCGCATATCAGACTTCATCAAAGCCTCTCAAAGAGAATATTGAAGACGACAAGTACGGCTCACACTACGCCATAAAGCGGCTTCCTGCTGAAGTCCTCCTCGATGCCTATTCGCAGGTGACTCAGGTTCCCGAGAAATTTGACGGCTACCCCGTAGGCATGCGCGGAATGCAACTGCCCGACACCGCAGTGAAGTCTTACTTCCTCACCGCGTTCGGACGGCCGATTCGGCAACAAACAAGGGAGAGTGAGCGCACCTCCGTCCCCACGATTACCCAGGCGCTCCACATCATCAACGGAGACACTCTCAATAACAAATTGCGCGCTTCAAACAATTCACTCGACATGCTGATTCACCTTGGCTTCTCTGACGCGCAGATCATTGATTATCTATATCTAAGTTCCCTCAGCCGCCCACCAACAGAAACCGAGCGCTCCAACCTTGTTCAGGCTCTTGCTTCTGCCGAGCAGGAAAAGCTCGTGGGGGTTGACGATCCACGCAGAGCCGCATTGATTGACATGTCGTGGGCATTGTTAACCAGCAAAGAGTTCATGTTCAATCACTGATTTTGCTATGGAGTCGCGATGCTGAACCGCCGAGTCATTCAGAAGACAGTTGAAATTGGAATGGCCTGCGCAGGTGTCGCGACAATCGGAACAGTCGCATATCTTGCTGCACCGATTCCCACCGTAATAGCGGCAACAACACCTGCTCACAATACGCCAGCCTACAGTCAGGAGATCGCTCCACTGCTCAACAAGAATTGCGGAAGCTGCCACTCGAGTACTCGTCACAAGGGCGGCCTCGTTATGGACAGCTATGACTCATTGATGAGGGGTGGCAAGCATGGGCAGGTCATCCTTCCTCATGACGCGAAGGCAAGCCGCATGATTCGCATGATCGAAGGTGAAGATGATCCGCAGATGCCGCTCGAGTCGGATCCGCTTCTACCAGCACAGGTGGCCATTCTAAAAGCATGGATTGATGCGGGCGCCCCGGGTCCAGCTGCAAACGAGACAACAGAAGTTTTCAAGCAACCATCCATTCCGGATATTCACCCTGAGGTCAAAGTGGTCTCACCTGTGACTTCGGTCAGGTTTTCGCCTACTGGAGACCTACTGGCAGTTGGTGGGTACCAGCAGGTCCGCCTGATCGATCCGGCATCAGAGAACCTGATTGCCACACTGCCCGGTCATGCGGACTATGTGCGCTCGATTGCTTTCAGTCCCGACGGCTCACTCATTGCAGCAGCAGGAGGAGCGCCGCAGAGCCAGGGTGAAATCAAGATATGGAACGTACAAACTCATCACCTTATGAAGACATTGCAGGGTCACAAGGACTGCATCTACTCGATAGCCTGGAGTCCTGATGGAAAGCTCCTCGCTTCTGGAAGCTACGACAGGATGGTGAAGCTCTGGGATGTCGCAGCGGGCAAAGAGTTGATCAACCTGCAGGATCATATCGACGCTGTATTTGCAGTAGCGTTCAGTCCTGATGGAAAGCGCCTCGCATCTGCATCACAAGACAGAACTGTAAAGATATGGAACGTCGCAACCGGCAAGCGTCTCTATACCGTGAGCGACGCTCTGGATGGCCTGACCAGTATTGCCTTTTCTGCATCCGGCGACCAGGTGGCATCAGCGGGATATGACAAGACGATCTACATCTGGCGCCTGGCGGAGGACGATGGTCACCTAAGCCGCTCTCTGATTGCCGATGAAGATGGGCTTCTCGCTCTCATCTGGTCGCCTGATGACAAGACGATCGTCACAGCCTCGTCTGACGGTTCGATCCGATTCCGCGATGCCGCAACACTGAATCCAATCGGCGTTATCGACAAACAATCGGATTGGGTTCAGGCGCTCGCGATCAGCCCGGATGGAAAATGGCTGGCTGCAGGCCGTTACGATGGCTCGCTCAGTCTCTACGACGCCAAGAGCTACAAGCCAATGAAAGACCCGATGACTGTCTTCGATCCTCCTCAACGAACCAATCAAAATCAGGCCAGTGAGGCGGGAAAATGAAAATCAGTACTGTGACATTTTCAACCAACAATAAGGCCAGAGCCGCCAACACTTTGTTTCTTCGAACAACCGTATTGACACTTTGTCTTGCATCACTGCTGATTCTCGGTCATCCGTTATGTGCGGAAGATCCAGTTCACCTCCCAGTCATTCCACCGAGCATCTCTCGAATTTCGCCTGCCGGAATGCAACGCGGAACCACAGCCACCTTCACCGTGGACGGGCGCAATCTCTCCGACGCCACACAGATCCTTTTCGACTCGCCAGGTATGCAAGGAAAGATCACTCAAATTACAGATATCCCCGAAAAGATAGCCGCACCGCGAGCCGGTGAAGACCTGGGCGCACAGGTGCCGCTTGGCAAGAAGCAGACCGCCAGACTTGAACTCACAATTGCAGGGGATGCGACGCCAGGTATTCATCGCTTCCGCATCAAGACACCGTTGGGAACAACGAACACAATGGTGTTGGCCGTAGGCACTCTACCAGAGGTCAAAGCTCGAGAAAATTCCACGATGGATTCATCGGCTCAACTCGAAGTGGTCGCATTACCGGCTACGTTGATTGGAAACATCGCAGCTCCCGGCGACAACGATAGCTACCAGTTTGAGGGTAAGCAAGGCGAAGAGGTTCTGTTTCAAGTAGTAGCCTCGCAGCTCGGTTCTGACCTGAAATCCATGCTTACGTTAAGTGACATCTCAGGCCATCTCCTGGCTAAGGCAGGCGAAAATGCTTCAACCGCCGACGCCGCATTGCACTACAAGCTAAATAGTGATGGAAAATTTATCGTATCGATCACTGATCGCAACCACGACGGCGGAAAGGGTTATTTCTATCGCATGAATGCAGGTCGTCTGCCTTATGTCACCAGCTTCTTCCCGCTTGGCGTCCGGGCTGGTGAGACTGCGCAGGTTTCAGTACAAGGCATCAATCTAGGTGGCATTCGCGAGGTAAACGTAGAAACTCCGAAGTTGGCCGAGGGCTGGACAACGACGCCTCTCGTAATCGGCAATGGCGGAGTTCATCAACTCAATGAAGCAAAGATCGCAGTCGGCAATGAGCCTGAGTCTCTGGAGCAGGAGCCAAATAACACCATCCCTCAGGCTCAAGTCGTATCTCTTCCCATCACGATCAATGGACATATCGACGGTGGGGCGATCGCCGGAAGCGATTCTGATGAAGACTACTTCCGCTTCCACGCCAAGACAGGCGAACGCCTGACCATCGATGTCGCTGCCGCACGTCTCGGTTCTGCTCTGGATTCCGTGATCGAAGTTCTGGATGAACACGGAAATTCGATCCCGCGCGCAACGATTCGATGCTTAAATCAAACCACCACTACACTCGCCGATAGAGATTCCAGAAGCGTCAATACCCGATTCGTTTCCACCTCAGAACTCCACGAGGGGGACTACCTGATGATGGGAGACGAACTCAATCGGATCGATTTCATTCCCGATCAACCAGATGCCGACACCCTTCTGAAAGGCATGGATGATCTGCGTGTCTCCTATCTTGGAACATCGCCTGACGTCCACGCCGTAAACACGCCTGTCTATAAAGCACAAATTCTGCCTCCGGATGCTGATCTTCCATCCAATGGTTTGCCGGTCTTTCATCTGACCTGGCGCAACGACGACGGAGGACCCGGCTATGGAGCAGACTCCGGGTTGGATTTCGTCGCTCCATCTGACGGTGACTATTTCCTCCACCTGAAAGATGTCCGGGGCATGGAAGGTCCCGATTTTGCTTATCGTTTGACGATTCGGGATGAGATTCCCGATTATCGGCTCAAAGCAGAACCGAGGAATCCGAACATTCCACAAGGCGGCTCAACCCTCATAACAGTCTCCCTGGTTTCAAGACGCGGTGAGGAACGCCCCATCGATATCGAAGTAAAAGGCCTGCCACCGGGAGTCACGGCCAATAAGGCCACAATTCCACCGGGGATGGATTCGACCGTCATTGTCCTGTCAGCTACTCCAGATGCACCGCTGAACGGATACCCTGCGCCCATAGAGATTGTCGGTCATGCATATTTGAATGGCCGCGATGTGATCCGACTGGCGAACCAGAATGATGAGACGGCTCTACAAGTTGCCTCGATCACTCCGTCACCCGACGTAGTGGTGACAACAGAATCAAATGCAGTCTCCATCGAACCCGGCAAAGATGTCACCGTCACGCTTCACGTCGATCGCCACAACGGCTTCAAAGGCCGCGTGCCGTGCTTCGTCCAAAACCTTCCTCCCGGCGTCCGGGTGGTTAACGTCGGATTAAACGGTGTCCTGGTTACCGAGACCCAATCCAGCCGTACCTTTACTCTGCATGCTGAGGATTGGGCGAAGCCTGTCAGCCAGCCAATTTATGTTGTTGGCACCGTCGAGTCGAATTCGTCAACGATGCATCCCTCCCCACCAGTGCTGCTCAATATCGTGAGCACCGATACGGCGAGTCAAACGGCAAGGTAGACGAGCCGAAGCTTCAGACGTCAGACAGATCTTGTAATACCCCCTGAGAGAACGGATTGCGCTACGCACAGGGAGATCTTTCGTCTTTTGTTTTCCGTTTGAACACGACTCCATTTAGAAACTCCAGTCCCAAAAAGGAAAACATCGTAGTTATTCGCTACTGTTTCCTCAATCAAGCATTGGTCATACCAATCTGAACGAATAGAACAGTTAAAGTATTTAGATAGTGATAAACACCTTGCGCTGAGTGTGTATAACTCCATTAGCTGTCAAGTAAACTCCTCCAAGAATTATGCTATTGGCGGCCTACCCCATGTGTTACGCTACAGGGGTCGATGAGTAAGAGGCAGTCATTTTTCGCAGCTAGCAGGTTCGAGTGCTCAATATTCGATTTTTCATCTACTGATTGTTTGCTCGATGCGTCATCAGGCATGTCCTACCGACCTTCGCAATGACCGGCTAGCTTTGTATAGATCTTGAGGTTTGCACAGTGGTTCAAGGAGTGTGGTAGCAGTTCTACGGATAACCAAATCTGTGCTTTAGGCGTCAAAATTTCAAGTTGGTACAGTGTAACGCCCGCTCGATCGATATTTTGGCAAGATCAGTGCGGCAGACTGGACGATTACCCTCCGCAAGTGACGGAGGAAGGCTGTTAGGCTAGCCGATCAATTCTGGGCTGAACGAAAGTCAGGCACAGGCATTGGTTTAATGCACTCGTAACAAAATCGTGTAAGGATTGACAGCTCAATTACCAGACAATTTTCTGCCAAGAGGCTCAATGGGCGAGTGTGAAATTCAGTTGGAGTCCGATTTTGACTTTGTCGAGATGTCATTCGACGGGAATACAGTTGTTTCAGAAAATCGGCACCTGAAATTAGCGCTTCTGCCCACGCAAATGCGTGTGCACTCCTGGCGCTATCGATATGTCAAGCGGATCATCGATATCATCGGCGCAGTATTGATGATCGCGATAAGTTTTGTTCCCGGGGTTCTTATTGCGGCGGCAGTGGCCCTCACGTCAAGGGGTTCGGTCTTCTATCGTGAATTGCGGGTCGGGCGCGGCGGGCGGCCTTTTCAAATTTGGAAATTTCGCTCCATGCACGCGGCTCGCGCATCGCAGGAGCCATCGACGTCTGCGCAGTCTCGCGGAGTTCTACTTCACTGGCGAATTCACAAAATTGAGCACGACCCACGCATCACGGCAGTTGGTGGCTTCCTCCGGCGCTGGAGTCTGGACGAACTTCCTCAACTGTTCAACGTGCTCCGCGGCGAAATGTCGTTGATTGGACCTCGCCCTGTCGTTGAGGCCGAGATTCCCCTGTATGGGAACTTGCGCCACTACTACCTCGTTGCAGCTCCAGGGCTCTCAGGATTGTGGCAGGTGTCAGGGCGAAGTAACGTGACCTTCGCGGTTCGGGCCAATCTGGACGCCTCCTACGTAGCAAACTGGAGCCTGCTCACCGACCTGAGCATTATCTGCAGAACCATTCCTGCTGTGCTCGGCCGGGTAGGCGCCCGATGATCGCTTATGAAATGAGATAGTCTGATCGGCAGCACCGGCAAAGGCTGGATTATTCCTTGTGCCCGAATTGGAGTCCGGCAGTTGGCGCTCCGTATATAGTAGTGAAGAAAGAACTACTTCCTGCTGGCCGGGTTGATCTTCGCACTCATCCCAGGCCTCCGCATCAATAGCGGGAGTTGCAGGGAGGTTACCAAATCGAGAGATGAAGAAAATCTTGTTTAAGCGTTTGTTCGCATGCGCGGCCCTGTTGGTAGCCAGCACTCTGGCAGCCCAGAGCGACTCTCAAAATCCCTTTGGAATCGATTCCTCTGATGGCCTGCAGAATTCAACACAATGCCCCAGCGGCACGTTTCCTACGATACTTGGCGATGGCAGCCAAAGTTGCACTGCCCCTTCTCCCCAGACTTCGAGACAGCAGCCTCAGCTAGGGAACCGCCCGAACTCTGTGGCAGGTCAAGCAGAGAGCGAATACATCGGCAGTCAGGAAAGAACAAGAACTTCACAGTCGCGCCAGCAGTTGCCCCCAGAGCCACTGACGGAGTTTCAGAAATTTGTCGCAGCAACTACGGGGCAGGTGCTGCCCATTTATGGTGCAAAGCTCTTTCGGAACGTGCCGACGACGTTCGCCCCCAGCGATCTCACTCCAGTAACTTCTGATTACGTTGTAGGACCAAATGATGAACTCCGTGTTCGCATCTGGGGGCAGATCACGTACTCAGGAAATCTGCGCGTAGATCGCTCTGGGGATATCTATCTTCCAGAGGCAGGCGCTGTTCATGTAGCCGGCCTCACATTTTCTCAACTCGATCAGCATCTACGTTCCGCAGTCGGTCGAGTTTATCGGAACTTTGACCTGGCTGTGGACATGGGGCGCATCCGCTCGATGCAGGTTTATGTTACGGGACAGGCGCGACGACCAGGCGCCTACACGGTCAGTTCGCTCAGCTCCCTGATCGATGCTCTGTTCGCGAGCGGTGGGCCGTCAGCGCAAGGATCGTTACGCCACATCGAACTAAGGCGCGATGGAAAAACCGTTGTTGACTTCGATCTTTATGCCCTCCTGATTCATGGTGATAAATCGAATGACGCACGGCTACTGCCCGAGGATGTCCTCTTTATTCCACCCACAGGACCGCAAGTGGCAATTACAGGGAGCGTGCATAGCCCCGGCATTTACGAACTTCACGGCAAGGAAACTATCGCGGACCTCATCGACGCCGCCGGCAAAACAACCGCAGTTGCTGCGAGTACACGCATCTCCGTGGAGCGGCTAGGGGATCATCAGATCCGCCAGGCGATGGAGTTTACGTTCGATACCACCGGAATGGCCGTACCGCTGTCTGACAGCGATATTGTCCGCGTCTACGCGGTAGTGCCGGCGTATCAGAAGACAGTCACACTTCGAGGAAACGTGGCAAATCCCGGGCGCTTTGCTTGGCACCCTGGCATGCATTTGAGCGACCTGATTCCAGATCGCGACTCCCTGCTAAGTCGGGACTATTGGTGGAAACGCAGCCATCTGGGATTGCCCACCCCTGAATTTGAACCTTTCATTCCTAACTTTGACGAGAATCAGCGACGGCCAAACCGAAGCAATCCGTTTTCCCCCCACTATCCGTATCCCAACACCCCGGATGGACAGAACCCAAATCCGAACAATCCTTCAGGCAATGTCAATCAGTATCCGAATGTTGATAATTCATACGATCAGTCTCTCAGCTGGATGTCTGCGCAAGACGCTCTAGCCGCCGATCTCTCAGCTTCAGATAGACAGGATCCGAACTACACCAGCAACGAGAATCAACGCGCAGACCGGCAAGCAAGCGAGGGTTCAGTTGCTTCCCAACTGAGGCAGCGCGGTGAAGATGCGACGACACAGACAAAGCGAACAGATGTACGCCTGAATGTTGCCGAAATCTACTGGAGCTACGCTGTCATTGAGCGCCTTGATTCCAAAACATTAAAGACTTCTCTGGTTCCCTTCGATCTGGGGCATCTTATCGACCACGATAGTAGCCAAGATCTTGCTCTCGAACCCGGCGATGCAGTCACCGTCTTTTCCCATGCGGATATTCGCGTTCCACAGGAACAGCAAACCAAGTACATCCGTCTGGAAGGTGAGTTCGTGCACGCCGGTATCTACAGCGTACGGCCTGGTGAAACTCTCCGTGATCTCGTCAGCCGTGCCGGCGGGTTTACCCACAATGCTTACCTGTACGGTTCCGAATTTGACCGCGAGTCCACGCGAAAGCTGCAACAGGAGCGGATTGACGAGTACGTACAACGTGTCGATCTGGATTCAGAACGCGGTAATCTCGCTTTGACTGTCGCACCGTCATCGTCGGCAGGTACGCTTGCCAGCGCAACTGCGGCAACCGCGGCGGAGCAGCAATTGATCGCACGCCTCAAACTCATCCGCGCTACTGGCCGTGTTGTTATGACCTTTCGCCCAGATAGCAGCAGTCTCGACGACGTCCCAGCGATTGCTCTCGAAAATGGGGACCGTTTCCTCGTACCCTCACAACCTGCCACAGTGAATGTCGTGGGCGCAGTATACGATCAGAACTCCTTTCTCTATGGCACCGGCGGGTCTACAGCTCATTACCTGACGCTGGCTGGTGGTCCCGATCGCAATGCGGATTCCCATCGAACGTTCGTCATTCGAGCCGATGGATCAGTGGTCAGCCGTGACGCGTCCAAAGGACAATGGAAATCTCTTACGTTGAACCCTGGCGATACAATTGTCGTGCCCGATAAGACAATTCGTCCGACGGCACTGCGTGGCTTACTCGATTGGACTCAGATCTTCTCGCAACTGGCCCTGGGCGCCGCCGCAATCAACGTTCTTCGTGAATGATAGAATCGGCAGCCTGCTCGTCAATTCTATGGAAGAAGAGCCTCGCCAGGAGATATTCAAATCTTAGCGATGCAGCCACTCCTGAATGCGTGAGCGGTAGCTGCGGCTCATCGCGATCTTCTGGCCGTTGACAAGGATGACCATACACTCCCCATCGGCATCCGTTCGCACCTCTTTGACGTACTGTAGATTGACAATCGATGAGCGATGTACGCGAAGAAACATCTGCGGATCCAGTCTCTCTTCAATCCTGCTCATGGTCTCACGCAGAAGATGCGTCTCCGACTGCGTGCAGATACGCACATAATTTTCTTCCGCCCCAATCCATCGAATCTCCGGCACAGGCAAAAACAAAATTCTACCGCGTGACTTAAAGACGATCCGCTTCGTGTATTGATGTCCGTTTGTCTTGGCGAGATCATCGCGGGCAGGAGCGTGCTTCGCCGCCTGGAGTTGCTGACGCGCGCTCTCAACCGCTGAATGCAGGCGCTCAAACGTGAAAGGCTTTAGAAGATAATCGACAGCGTGAATCTCGAATGCACGCAGGGCGTAGCTATCATACGCTGTCGTGAAAATGATTCGCGGCATTGGTAGATTCGGCTCAGCCATCAAAGCCCCGATGATGTCGAAGCCATCCATGCCGGGCATACGTATATCCAGAAAGAGCAGATCCGGCTGCGTCATGCGCACCAGTTCAATTGTTTCCATGGCTGAGGCGCTTTCGCCAACAACGTCGATCTCCGGTTCTTCGCGCAACAACTGCCGGAGTTTCTGTCTAGCAAGTAACTCGTCGTCTGCAACCACGGCATAGATCATCACACACCATACCCTGTGAATTTTGCTGTTGGACTCTTGGCAAACTGCAATGGAAGCGTAATCGTCGCCAAAACCTTTCCAGTATCGATTTCATCCAGAGAGAACATCTGATCAGCACCGTAATGCAGCCACAGGCGATTCTTGACATTCGCAAGGCCAACTCCCTGGCTTGACCTGGCCGTGGCCATCTCCGCGTTTACTCCCGCTCCGTTGTTCAGCACCGTAAGTTTTAGATTTTCATTTTCACGCCGCGCCTCAACGACCAGCAGCCCCCCGCTGTCCAGCCTCGACAGGCCATGCGCAAATGCGTTTTCGACGATCGGCTGCAGGATCATGGCCGGCACGAGCGCATCGTGCAACTCCGGGTCAATCCGGATCTCTTCTCGAATGCGGCCTGTGTATCTTTGATCCTGTATTTCCAGATACATCTCCACAAACTCCATCTCATCCGTAAGAGGAATTAACTGAACTTCACGACGTTCCAAAGCTATACGCAAAAGGCTGCTCAATTGTTCAAGCATTGTGTCGGCTGCAGCAACATCAGTTCGCATGAGGCTTGAAATGCTGTTAAGCGTATTGAATAAAAAATGTGGGTTCAACTGCATGCGCAAAGCCCGCATCTGCGCCTGTATTACTTCAATCTCCAGCTGTGCTGCTGCATGCTCCTTCTCGCGAAATTTCTGGTAGTATCCGATACCGCGAACCAGAAAAAATGTGCACCAGAAGATCACAAGGTTGTCGACCATCTCGCCATCGAGCATGAACGTCAGGCGTTTCCAGTAGTCCATCTCCCTGCGCCGAATGGGCCAGTTGGGAATGCAATATACCCATAGCATCTCCTCGACAACGGCGACCAAAATGCTGAATGGAAGAACCGCTGCCACCATTCGCCATATCGTCAGTTGCTGTATTCGCGGGCCATACCAGAACCACAGCAGCCAGCAGATCGTTCCCCAGATGAAATACTGCACGCCCCACGCTTTGAGCAGCAGTCCCAGGTCTAACCGGTAGCTCCAGATGCGCGCACTGTTCCAACTCTGTAAGGCAAACAGTAACCCCAGGCAAACAAAGCCGCTGATAAAGATCACGGGATGAAGGAATAGCGGCTGTGAACGTGCTTTCAGTCTTTCAAGAAATGTCAGTGTGAAACCCTCGACTCTCTTTCTCCACCTGGAAGTATGCATCCAGGCGACCTGGAATTACCACCATGCAAGCCTGCCGTGCCTTAGCCAAAATGCTTTTTGCAGTAGCAGACCCGGAGTTCGCCGCGAACTTGGCGGCAATGCGTGGTAGACGCAGAAGATACGCTCGGGTAATCGGCAGGGTTCCCAGCCTCAGCAGCACTCATAGCCTGCCGAAGGGGTTGCACCCTGTCAGGAATGCACTCTATCCCAACATTTATGCCGTTCGTCACAAATAATCAAATAGAAAAGGAATCCTGCTTCCATAGCATCAACGCCGCCCACGCATATGTTCGGCGGCGTTGAATCGAGCAGCTCTAGAAATCGAGACGAAGACCAAACTGCATGCGACGATATGTGGTCAGACTTTGCGCATAATAGCCAATAGAAATCGCCCCGCTGCCAAGACCTGCATTGAGGCCCGCAGGGCTGACGTCGAAGCGCGTGCTATTCGACACGTTGTAGACCTCCCACGCAAACTTCAGCTTTGTGCGCTCTGCCAGATTCCACGTCTTGCTCAGCGAGGAGTCGATGTCGAAATACCCATCGCCGCGAAAGCCGTTGCGCTGCCCTGCCTCACCCGGATAAGGAGCACGCACAGGGTTGCCAAAAGCAAAGCCATTTGCGATCTGAGCTGGATTGTCAAAAAGCTGTGGCAGTCCATTGACCAGATGTTTGCGCGTCTTGAAAGGAGCAGTCCGCACGCCATAGCCCTCAAGCTGCCAGTCAGTCGACCAGCCAGGTTCAGTAAAGGAATAAGGCAGGCCACTCGTCCACCGGTTGAGGCCGGCAAACTGCCAGCCGCCGATAAGTGCATCCACCAAGCGGTTGGTGTTTGAGAGATAAGTCTTGCCATGGCCCACTGGCAAGACGTACACCCAGTCCGTTGTCAGCAGATGACGCGTGTCAAAGTCCGAAACCGCTCTGTTCAGCTTTGGATTCCATGAGTTCTGAATCGCTGAGCCTACAAAGTTGTTGTCAACCACTACACCAGGAGTCAGTTCGTTATTCCTCTCCGTCCCCGAGTTCATGTCAATGGACTTGGAAAGCGTATAGCTGACATCCAGAGTCAGCCCGTGTGAGGAAGGATGACGCAGCGTAAACTGCAGCGCATTGTAGGAGCTGACGCCAATAGTCGACCAGGCATATAAGGATGAGAACTGGCTCTGCCAGAAGCGAGACTGCGCGGGGCAGTTATACGTGTACGCTTGATCGCCACAGAAGAAGTCCAGATTAGCCAGCGGACTAGTCTCTCCCGCCGACTGCCGGAATGGCGCCCACTCATAGGTGTAGATGGCCTGCGTCGCGGATGCTCCAGGTGTTGGACAAGGATTCGGCGTCACCCCATCGCTCTCAGTGTCCGGATTGAATCCTGCCATATAGCTGAAGACATCTTCGAAGTACTGGATCTTGGGTACCGAAACGCAAGGGTCCGTCCCGTGCGCATCCACCAGTTTCGAGAGCATGGTGGCTGCCGTGAAGTAGTCTCCCGCTCCCTGCGGATCGTTGTAATTTACAGGCTCAGCAAGGTCCAATTGCTGCAACAGGTGTCTTCCGATGCGGCCCACATATGCTTCCTCGAACAGGAAACCGCCTGGCAACTCTCGTTGAAAGGAAAGATCGAAAGATTCCGAATACGGCGTCTTCAAATGGTTGTCAATGCCCCAGCTAATTCCAAATAACGCCGGCGGTGTGTAAGGAAACATTTCTGTCGTAACTGCCGGCGGCAGTGGGATCGCCGGTAGATCATGAGGACCGGTGAAGCGTGGCGCGGTCTGATAACCGAGGCTGGAGGCTGGATTTGAGAGCGCCGTGCTCAGGCCGAAAGATCCTTGCTGATCGTATGAATTAACCAGGCCCTGGCCATAGTGGTCAAAATAGATTCCGGCTCCCGCGCGAATAGAGGTCTTCGAATCAGGTGCATAGACAACGGAAAGACGCGGCGCTATGTTGAGCTTCTGCTTGGGCCAAAAGGCCGGCTGGTGGTTTGCTTTCCCCCACGGAACGAATTCAAGCGAATCCTGCGAAATATTTCCTTGTGAGGCGGCGGCGCCCCGCTCCTTGAACCACGCGTGAGTATCCACCGTGGGCGATACTTCTTGTCCATTCGTTTCATACGGCGTCTGCAAAATTGTCTGACGAGCGCCAAATGTAATAGTTAGGTTGGGCCGAATACGCCACGTGTCCTGCAGATAATACTCAAATTCATTCGTCTTGAAATCGCGATCGATAAACGTCCCATCAGGCAACAGATCGGCTGACGTCGCTGAAGCCACCTTGTAGTTATAAGCATTCGTCAGCTCCGGCACGGTGCCAACAAGGCTCGCGAACGCAATCTCCCATGAGTCCGTAAATCCGCCTCCAACAGCTGGCAGGCCAAGCACCGCATTCGGGTCCGGCGCGTTGCCGCCGAGCCAGAAGGGGTTGGTCGAAGCTCCGTTATAAGAATTGAGATCCGTACCGCGTTGATTTTGGATCAGACGCCAATTCCCACCCGCTGCAATCGTATGTGTTCCCAGCGTCCAGCTCAATGTGTCGACAATGTTATGCACGGGCACATGGACAACTGTCGCGCGCGTCTGCGCAGTAGGCTGCGTCAGAAATCGGAACACCGTGTAGTCCCCTTGTCCGAGGCCCGCGATTTGATATCCCTGGCGCGTATATCCATAACGCAGATCATTCACAACATGAGCATTAGGTGCCCAGGTATATCCAACCGTAAAGCCTTTGGTGTTGTCATCGGTAAAGCTTGAGGCCGGCTGCCCCGGAAGATTCGCGATACCTGCCACGGTATCCTTCTGCAGATTTCCGCGCGCAAAGAAATGGTTCTTGCTGTTGAGGTCATAATCCAGCTTCGCGATGCTGGTATTTTGTGTCAGCGGATTCGATGATGGAAAGAAGAGCGAGCCGTTGTTCAAACCGTCGCCTGTTGCTGCGCCAGTGGCCGTTGGCACGGGGCCATAGTACGAGATCACATTCGGATTGACGCCCGGTCCCCACGGGCAAACCGGTGCGCCCTCAAAGGTCTGCGTCGTGCACCCGGCGTCCAAGGCCTGCACCTGGCTCGTCGACAGTGTCTGTGTTGCGTTCTGATCGCCATACTGATATTGAAGCGTCCCTGCCATGAACGACGCCGTTGGCACAGTCGCCTCAACGATCTCATCAACGGCACGGCGCTGCCCCTCATAGTTGAAAAAGAAGAACAGCTTGTCCTTCTTGATTGGCCCGCCAAAGCTCCCACCAAAAGTATTCAATATATACTTTTGCGGCACATTGGCTGCATCGGAAGCCAGCTGATTGTTCTTGTTAAAAAAATCATTCGCTACGGTGTTTGTCGGGCGATAGTACTCATAGAGCGCGCCATGGAATTTATTCGTACCGCTTTTTGTAATCAACGACACCTGGGCCCCTGATGATCTGCCGGCATCCGCTGAACCGACGGCGGTAGTCACGCGAAACTCCTCCGTAGAGTCGAGAGTCGAACGCAATACTCCACTGAACGCGAACCCATTAATCTGATCGTTGTCATCAATCCCGTCCAGAGTTACGTTGCCCTGATCAGAGCGGCTACCCGCTACAGCTCCCTGTCTGCTGTCCGCCGTGTTCGGCTTTTGCCCGATGAACAACACGCCCGGCTGCAGGCTCAGCAGTGAATTAGGATCGCGGCCTTCCATCGGCAGAGCCTCAATCGTCTCGTTCCCAACCGAATTGCCGATTGTCGCGTCCGTCATGTTGAGAGTCTGTGCGCTCGCAGACACATCGACCGTCACTGAATTTGCCTTCATTGAAAGTGAGAAGTCAATCGTCGCCGGTTGGTTGACAAGCAAATCGGCAGTCTTCGATTGAGCGCCAAATCCCTCTGCTGAGACAGTGATGAGATAGCGGGCCGGCGGAATCTGCGGAAACTGATAAAGCCCTGCGCTATTGGTAATAGCAGAGAGTGTTTTATCTGTAGCCTGGTCGGAAATGGTAATTGTGGCGCCCGGAACCAAGGCACCTGCTGGATCTTTGACCACGCCCCGTAACGCCGTAGAGGCAGACTGACCATAAGCGAAGTAGCACGCCGTTACAGCGAATAGACACATCACTCCCAGATGGACTCGTTTCACGTCTTTTCCTCCAGAATGTCGAACAACAAATAAGAAACAACTGCGACCGTGAAGTTCGGTTGTTTCGTTTTACTGTGCTGGCTCTTCCATCAGTACAACTGGAGATAATGCGAGCCATCCCCTAAGTGTTCCTATTCTTTACGCAATTCAAACTAAGATTCAACCTATTTGGGCGGATCGTTTATGCTAACTGGGACGAAGCCAACCGTATCGGGGATGAAGCGACTTATGCAGTAAGTTAGAGCTGGCGAATTTGTGACATAAATATTTGAACTGATTCTTGTTTATCGGCTCTCGCGCTGTATCCTGTCACGATCAAGATCTAATTCAGAAAAGCATAGCCAGATTTTGAAGCGACGCACTCCACATTCGTTGATGCCATCGGCTCTCTGAACCAGATCGCAGGCCCGAGTGACGTAATTCAAGGGTGCATCTACCAACCGATCCTTGCAGCACAATGTCGACGATACTGTGCACGTCATCTGATTCACCAAACTTGCTCCAGGTGAAGAGCAGCTTATCCTGCTTCTGAATTCGAAACGACCCAGTAACACTTGCATCCAGCGCGTTAGACCGATAGAAATCAATGCGAAAACTGTTCGCGACTCGCAGCGCGACAACGTGGCAATTAACACTCGCGTCAGGCAGCGCCATCCACGTCTCGAGATACTCCGGCACCGTTAGCGCATGAAAGATGCGGCGTGGATCTGCGTGAAAGCTTGCCTGTATGACAAGATCGAGCGGCTGAATGCCCTTGAGCGTGCCACCTCTCTCTCCCCACGACAACTCCCTTTCCGACAAAGCTCTTTCCAGTGTTAGAGGGTTCGTGCTCATTGCGGTCATCTCCTCGTTCGCGGCTAGTGGCATACTAACGTTCGCGCTTTAGATTCAGACACGCCATGTGACAACCAGCATGTATGTGGGATGAACGCCCTGATTACATGCGGCTGTAACATCAGTTAACCGTAAGTGGAACCAGTTGCCCCACATATGATCCGGAAGGAGCAACCGCCACTGCAACAGACGGGAAATAGCGATAACTGCTCGGATCCTTGTGGATAAGCAGCAGATCCAGATGATGCTGGGCAAACCATGCATCGGCTGACGAGTCCAGATTTGCTCGCCTCTCGGTAGGTAGTTTTCCTTCAAGTACTTTAATATCGTGAACAATCAGTCGTTGTGCTTCTGGTCCCCCTTGTCGCATCGCGATTTGATAGTAGTAGTAGGCAGTCTCGTCATCTGGCTTGCCCTCAGCGCCGTCCCTGGCAAGAATGCCGAGCAACATGGAAGAACGCCAGACACCGGATTCTGCCGCCTTTTCCAACAGAGACCGTGCCTCTTTGGGTGAGTTCGCAAGCTCCGGATTGCGCACCAGCTGATATCCAAGAGCGTGCATCGCCGGCACATATCCACCCTCTGTCGCTGTTCGCAGGAACTTGACGGCCTTGCTCAAATCGCGCGGATGATTCTCATCGACGGAGTAGAGCAAGCCAAGTCGGTATGCCGCCACCGGATCATGCAGTTTAAGGCCAGCCTCATACCAGCTCTCAGCGACTGCTTCATCCTTCGCAACACCCATCCCATAGAGATACATTTCTCCTAGGTACGAGGCCCCGGTACCGCATCCATGCTCAAATGCTTTCGTAAAGAGTGTGATCGCCGTCGATGGGTTTTTCTCGACACCGGAGCCGGTAAGATACAGCACACCAAGGTTCACCGAACCTTGTACTAAGCCAGAGGCTGCTGCAAGCTGATACCAATGTGCCGCCTGAGTCAGATCAACCGGCACACCGATACCTGCTTGATAGAAGTAGCCGATCTCGTTCTGTGCTCTGGGCTCACCTGCCTTCGCAGCTTTCTCGTACCAGTGCGCGGCCTGCGCAAAATCCTGTCTTACCCCGCGCCCCGCAAAGTATGTCGCAGCCAGTTCGATCTCCTGCTCAATGAATCCGTGTTCCGCTCTCGCTCGTACCCATGCCAGTTTCTTTGGGCTGCCAAGCGGCGCATTGTCCGCCAGCACAACATTCACCTGTAAGGCCGTCAACGTGCAGACAACGCACACAATGAATATCCTGCGAATCGTACGAATCATGACCCACCTCCGATTGCCCCGACCCCTCGGCATGGTCAACACTTCTCTGTGCGAACGATCGCCATGCGATCTTTGCGTATTGACGACAGGAGTACGCCTACGGAATCAGCGGAGTTCCACTACCGGAGCCTTTGTCATCTCGCCAACCAACACCCGCACAGGCCGGCCCGTGTCACTGACTCGGCTTCCGGTGCCGTTCGTCACAAATTGAGAATGTGTGTTTTGAACAAGAGAAAAGGCCGGAGTCTCGCTCCGGCCTCACTCTATCTCTCGCTATCTTCAGAAGGTGAATTTCGCCCAAAGAAGCAGATGACGAAACATCGGTTCAATTGCATTCTGCTTATTGAGATAGCTCGGCGTGCCGATATTCAACAGGCTTACATCCAGCGGGCCAACGTTATCGTGATTTGTAAAGTTCTGCGCCTGAACCTTGAAGACAAACATCCCGCGCTCCATGTGAAACCACGATGCAGGAACGTCTTTCTCCACGCCTATATTCCAATATTGCGTTCCTGGATCGGAGAAGCTGTTACGGCCAACTTCATACTGCGTGAACTGCGCACCGTGTGGCACAACCCAATGCTCGTTCGCGGCTGTAGTAGGCAAGCCCGTCACGCCGTCGTAATAAACTCCTGGGGTAAAGTCCGGCGAACTGAAATAGAACCCATCAAACCCCACCGTATCGATTGGCAAATGCGGATTACCTATAAGTGGACGATCGTTCGCCGTACTGCCATCGTTATTCATATCGATTCCGCCAACGTTAAAGCTGCTGTGCGGTCCAGATTGAAATTGGGTAGTACCCGAAATCGTGAAGTGTCGTGTAAAAACACTCAGCAATGTGTCAGCTGTTCGACTGTCTGCATGAAAACCAATCGGCGTCCACGAATACACAAACGATGCGTAATGACGATGATCCCAGACCGATGGACCCCAGTCCTGTCCCAACCTTGCTAGATTTGCGGAATACATAGTCGGTGACGCAAAGGTCGCAAATACCTCCGACGCATCATCCAGGTCCTTGCCGTATGTATATGTACCAAGAAAGAAGAACCCGTGTGAAAACTGACGCGACACTTCGGTCTGCACACTGCTATATTCCGAATCTGCAAAGCTCCCGCGAACACTGATAGCGCCCCTGTCTGGGTCGATGCGTGAATCGTTGACAAAATAATTTAGCTGCCTGTTTGCAAAGAGCTTCACTCCATGATTTCCCACGTAATTCACCGCGGCCTTGAGTTGCCATGGCAGTTGTCTCTCGAAGCCGACATTCCACTGCCATGTCAGCGGATTCACCATATTGCTGGCGACATTGAGCACACTGTCCATCGGTGTCAGATCCGGCGTTATCGTATCGAGCAATGAAGTCGCATTGCCTAACCCACGTCCTGTCGTTATGGTCAATAGACCTGTTGGGGCGTTAGGCGATGTCTGTGCGGAGTTGACCACGATGTTCGTAAAATCCGTGTCGTAGAACCCTCCTATTCCTCCATGGAAGACCGTCTTACCATCGCTGAACATGCCTTTGTGCGGATTCCACGCAAAGCCAAGGCGCGGCGCAAAATTGTTGGTGTCGCCCTTTACCGCAATCACCGTATCGATCGGCGCAAACGGATTGTTCACATCGATCGCAGGATACTTAAGCGAATTTTCCGGATTCGTCAGATAGTCGTAGCGCACTCCAATGTTTATCGTGAGATCAGTCCACACCTTGATATCGTCCTGGGCAAAAGCCGCGCTCTTCCAGCTGTGCGGATCAACGCGCGTCGGTCCAAAGGTCTTGCCTGACGCACCGGATGCACCGAGATAGTTATCCAGGAAGTTATCAAGCGGAGACAACGCTCCTCCTGCCGTAAAAATCAGGCCTCCCAACGCATTCTGAGGAACTAGATCCGTCTCAATCTGACGTCCAATATCAGCGCCCATCCGCAGAGTATGCCGTCCACGCGTCCAGGTCACCGTATCTTGAAATTGATAAAGGCCTTCGCCACGCCCTTGCGGTATGTTCTGGGAAATACCCACAGGAGTATTCGCTCCCCCAAATCCCTGCCCATTGAATGTGATGTTGTAAAAGCTCGACAGAGGATTCGCCACAGTCTGAGGCGTCGGCGCAAAGAGGAAGTTGATCCGAGTCTCAGACGCTCTGAACTCGTTCAGTAGCTTTGCATTAAATATGTGCGTCCAGGTTCCTTCACCAAGTTCAGCAGGGCCGCCAACTTCGGCATCAAACCCGGGAAGCCCTGAAGTATTTAGTGGAAGGTCTGGATTGAAGCTGGACCGGTCATGCAAATAGCGAATGCTGAAAGAATCCTTCTCTCTCGGAATGAAATCGACACGATAGAGCCACTGCGTATCAGGGGCCTGCTGAGGTACCGGAGGTCGCAGAAACAGGGCCGTGCTGATCGTGCAGCCTGAGCTGCATCCCGGACGCGGGCTGATCTTATACGCATTCGCATCACCTACATTGACGTAGCTCGTGAGATACGATCCGCCATAAAGATAGCTCTGCAATAACGCAACCTGTGAGCCCCCGATAGCAGTCAATTGGGCATAGCCCGCGGAATCCGGAAGTTCTACCGATCCCGGCTGAGAGTTGCCGTAATAGCGCGATAACTGCATGCCGCCAAAACCATAGAGCTTCCCTTTCCATGCAGGACCTCCGGCAGTAAATCCGAACTGATGCTGGTCGTATCTCGCCTTTGGATTGCTAGCATACGGCTTGCCTTGGCGAGTAATGCCGTCAAGGGAATCAAGCCCTGAGCCCGTATACAGCTCCCACGCGCTTCCATGAAATTGATCCGTGCCACTCTTCGTCACTAGGTTGACGACCGCGCCACCAGCCCGTCCGTACTCTGCCGCAGCAGAGTTGGTGATTGCTGTGAGAGTCTGAAATGCATCCACGATCTGGGGTTGAAATGCCTGTCCCGCAATGTTCACGTCATTGATGTCCTGCCCATCAAGCATGAAGTTGTTAGCCCGTGGACGCGCACCGTTCACCTCAATCTGGTAGTAATTTCCTCCAAGCCCGGCAAACCCTACATTTGAATCCACAACCTGTATGCCGAACTCGATGTGTACTTGCGGAAACTGAAGCCGAAGGCATTTACTCAGAAGACTCTGACCGATCCACGTGAGCTGCGCAGAGTCATTCTGCAGGCACGTAGGGATGGGTATGCTCTGGTTAACGAGGAGCTTGAAGCGGGACTACGTGCGATAGCGGTTCCAGTCCGCACGCACCAGGGGCGCGTGACTGCTGCTATCAATGTTGGAGCTCACGCGCTGAGAGTGGACCAGCGGCGGATGATCCGAAACTATCTGCCGGTCTTGCAGAAAAGTGCCGCGGTGCTTTCGGATA
>Ga0206975_1028_pt1 | contig 45695 bp, 31 predicted proteins | sample Alteio_BWOrgHeat_81_FD_152919 | JGI IMG/M metagenome (GOLD analysis project Ga0206975, IMG submission 152919) | Enriched cells from forest soil in Barre Woods Harvard Forest LTER site, Petersham, Massachusetts, United States -... | ecosystem: Environmental > Terrestrial > Soil > Temperate forest >... | reverse complement strand
TAGGGTGGTAGTTGGAGGAGCCGTATCCCTTATGCTCCCGCGGAAGGTTATCGATTCGAAAATTCAACCAAAATTTACTATCTTTGAAAGAGTAAAAGAAAGCCATGAGCACCTCAGAATTGAAGTATACGTTGTTCAGAGCCATTGATACCATCAATGACAATAAAATTTTGAAAGACATATATTCCTTTGTTTCCCAAAAGACAAAGACTGATTTCTGGGAAACCCTTAGCAAAGAGCAGAAAGAAGAAATTGAAAAAGCGCTCAAAGAGCTGGATTCCGGAGCAGCCATCCCCCATGAAAAAGTAATGGCGAAGTACAAAGGCAAGTATATTTAGTAATGCCAGTGAAAATAAGCTGGTCTCCCACTGCCAGAAAATCGTTTGATGAGTTGATTTCTTTTCTTGAGTCCAAATGGGAGAAGAAAGTCATTGAAAAGTTGTTTGCTGAACTTAACCGAATCTTAATCTCTCTTTCTGATAATCCGGAAATGTATCCGGAAATTTCATCCAAAAAGAAACTTAGGAAATGTGTGATCAGACGAAAAACATTACTGTTTTACCGAGTTACTCAAAAAGGAAATATTGAACTGGTCGTTTTCGCAGATGCCCGACAAAATCCAAGGAAGTATAAAATGTAAGAGTTGAGTGCAGCGGAAATGAATTGATCACTTCAGGACCATAACGCAAAAGGCCATGTAGAGAATGCAAAAGAGGTTGTCTCATTAGTATTAAAAATGGCCTGACACAATAGACAAAGCCCGCTACCAGAAAGGTAAGCGGGCTTTGTACTTAGGCTAAAAACTGTCAAAATTACTGAATGTAGAAGCTCATTTGGAAACGGCAAATTTAGCACACTGCAATACCTGGCTGTTGGCATCGGTGATGCGGTAGATATACAATCCGTTTTGGAAATTACGGACATCCAGAAAAATCTGGGGATTTGTAAATTCTTCGTTTGCAACAACTCTGCCACAGAGATCAAAGATTGTCAGGTATTTGGCTTTGGCGTTTGAAGTGCCAATACAAACCTGGCTTTGTGCAGGGTTGGGGTAAGCGCTAACCTGAGTTGGAGCGAATGGGTAGGATTCCACAGAAGTGGAAAAATTCATGGTAATGTCATCCACTGTGATCGCTGTACCCACTGCCGGCTTTTTCTTGGCTGATGAAACAATCAGGTATTGGATGGAATCAGGAGTTCCGGCTTTTGTGTAATTGATATTGACGGTTCTCAGAGCGTAGGTAGACGTGATGCTGGTGATGGTATCGAATCCCTGCCCGAGGGTATCGCGTTTGCCGGATACGGTGTTCCATTTCGAGAGCAATACATAGGTTCCTGCCGTATCTGCAGCATTTAAGGTTCCTTTCAGGTAATAGGTGGCGCTGGAAGGGTTGTAGGTATAAGGTAACCCTTTGAAGGTGGCCTTTTGTGTGCTGACATTCACGGAAATGGTACCGTAAATGAGTGCTCCGGTAACAACCGTTCCGACAAGTGGTGCAGCTTGCGTCTGCACCGTTGCTGCGAAAGAACCCGAATGCGGGCTGGATGATTTGGTAACATAAGTACTGCCCGTAAGTCCGTCGGCTGTCAACGCCTGATCGAGTGTGCCCCAGGGAGTGGGAACATTGCTGGTCCATGTTTCAAAGCCTGCATTGGTGAGTTGCTGGGCATAGGCGGCAGCAACTCCGAGCAGGAATGCGAGTGTAAGTATTTTTGTTTTCATCGTTGATGTTTTTTTAAAGCGGCAACACAAGCGGAGGTTGCCTTTCCGGATCTATTATTAAGGATCAAAGATACTTATTTTCTTATGGGATTTCCACCAAAAATAATCTTCAGCTCTTCGGCAAGCCTCAGACCTGCCAGGGTGAGCCGGTGGAGAACAATGACGCTGCTTTTGTGAATGTAAGTATCATCCAGCGTATTTCCCTGGAAAGAATAAACGTTCCCCAGCAAATTGCGGGATTCAGTCATCCATCCTATTACACCATCTTTGAGAAGGTCTTTGCGTTCTTTTGGGGATAAGGTGGCTGCATATTTCAAGCAGTCTTCGACGCTTATTTTCTGCATTTCTATCAAATCAGTATCCCATACCCGGTGCAGGTTTGTATGGCTTCCCATACTTTCCACCTGGATGCTGTTACCGCCTTTGTCACTCGCATAGCCGGCATGAAGCGGCATGTGCAGATCACCCATCAGGTGAAAAAGAACGTCCAGGTCGGTCTTGATCTCGCTATTTTTTAATTTGGAATAGGTATGCAGCTCATTAATCACCCGTTCGAGCTCGTTCACGATATTCGCATCTGTATTTTTCACATAGGTCTTATCCTGCTCCACATTGACATAATGCCAGGTTTTCATATAGTCATAAGCCGGATCTTTTCTTACTTCATCCATCCAGGTGGCTGCTTCACTGAATGATTGCTCGCCCAGGTATTTCTGCACCGAGTCAATGATGTTTTGAGAAAGCGAGCGTTTAGCAACTTCGGCTACAATGTGGTGACCGGTAAATCCCCATGCAAAGGCGGGGATACGGATAAAGAGCAGCAGAATAGCAGACAGCAATAGTCTGTTCAGGGAATGTTTCATGGTGTTTCTTTGATTGGACGGCGAAGTTACAAAAAACCGTATTCAACGTATTGATTTACTGAATTTTAACAATATAAGTCTTCGTGCTGGGAGGAATTTCCGGGTTGTGTCCTTCGCTTATTACTATCACTTATATTTGCCCTACCAATTTTTAACTAACCTTTTAAAACAACTTATATGTCTAAAACAACACGTATTATTTCCATGGTATTGAAAGTCCTGGTGGCTTTAATGTTTGTGATGAGTGCTGTTATGAAACTCATGCATTCCCAGCAGATCGTTGATGGCTTTAATAAAGTGGGACTGGGGAGTTTCATTACCCTGATAGGACTGACGGAGCTGGTTTCTGCCATCTTGTTTTTGATTCCGATGACATCCCGCATAGGCTTTTTGCTGATGACAGCTTACCTGGGCGGAGCAATCGTTATTCAGATGGCCAGCGGGCAGCCTGTTTATGCCTCAGCCGGCACACAGGTGTTTCTGTGGATCGCCATGTTTTTGGCAGACAAACACATGTTTGTGAAAACTTCAGGCGAGCAAAAGCCTGCTTAGTCTGGAATCTCAAGTCTGTTAAAACAAAAGTCCCCGCTTTGACGGGGACTTTTGTTTTACTATAAAAACTGTTTTTGGGCATCAGAATTTCAACGTCACGCCTACCTGACAAAGCGTGGTGGCATAACCGATTTCGGCAAATACGCCAAAACCGTTTTTAACCATGTAACGGGCTCCTACCGAGGCTTGCCAGTCGAAGTCAAGGACAGAGTTCTTGTGGCTGGTATTCAGGTTGGTATTTGGATTGGAATCGTTCGTGTTATCAACCGTGTACAGATATCCTAGTCCTACACCTGCATAGAAATCGAGCTTGTCTCCTACCGGAAAATGTCCGTTCATGCGGAGATACCCCCCGAACACGCTGCGGTTTACGGTTACACTATACAATAAATTGCTGTTGTTGTCATAATCGTAAACGTTGGAAGAAGCCGAATACTCCAGGTTCAGTCCTATGCCGAAATATTTATTCAATCCATGTTCATAACGGAGAATTCCGGTTCCGTAGTTTTTCAATTTGTATACGGTGAAGCTTGGATTGGGATCATACGTCTGGGTCAGCTTGGTACCCGGAGGAAGTCCAAAACCAATGGAAACCAGGTTGGTTCCGTCAGCAAAAGCCTGAGCGGAGGAACAAAGCGGGGCGGCAATAAGGCCCACGAATAAAACACTGATTCGGATAATTTTCATAAGAAAAAAGGTTTTGTTTTACAGTTCAACAGGAATGAGTTCGTTACGCCTCTTGGTGTGATCCGGAGAATCGGAAAGGATTGTCAGCGCGATTCGGACACCTTGTTTGATAATCACAGAGCGAATGTATCCAAAAAAAATATTCCTGCCAAGTTTTTGAATCCTTAACTTCCGTCACCAGCTGGGTGTAAAAAGCATGAAAAAGAAGCTATTCCCGGCTAACATTAAGCTTTTAGCTGCTTTTCCCGGGTTCAATTGATTACTTTTGCACCTTAATACCTCTTATGAAGAAGCACAAATCAGGTTTTGTCAATATTATTGGCTGTCCCAATGTGGGAAAAAGCACGTTAATGAATGCTCTGGTGGGGGAAAAGATCTCCATCATCACCTCCAAGGCCCAAACTACCCGTCACCGCATCATGGGTATCGTGAGCGGAGACGATTTTCAGATCGTTTATTCCGACACCCCCGGAGTGTTAAAACCCAAATACAAGCTGCATGAGAGCATGATGAAATTTGTCGGCACCGCCCTGGTGGATGCCGATGTGATTTTGTTTATGACCGATATTTTTGAAGATGATGCGCTGGATGAAAAAGTATTGGAGCGCATCAAAAAGGCCAAAGTGCCCGTGCTCCTGCTCATCAACAAAATAGACCTGATCAAGACGGAAGAGCAGCTGAAAGCGATTGTAGAGAAATGGGAGAAAGAAATCCCGAATGCCGAAATCATATCTCTCAGTGCCATTCAGGAGTTTAACACCGAAAAAGTGTTTACCCGTATCCTCGAACTGCTGCCCGAAGGAGAAGCCTTTTATCCCAAAGGAGAACTGACGGATAAGCCTGAAAAGTTTTTTGTGTCGGAAACGATACGGGAGAAAATTCTTCAGAACTACCACCAGGAAATCCCTTATTCGGTAGAGGTAGGGGTGGAGTCGTTTAAAGAAGAAGAAAAAATTATCCGTATCCGGGCCGAAATCTACGTGTCCCGGGAGTCACAGAAGGCCATTATCATCGGGCACCAGGGAGGAAGCATCAAAAAGGTAGGTATCCAGAGCCGTAAAGACCTGGAAATTTTCTTTGGCAAGCAGATTCACCTGGAGCTGTTTGTCAAGGTGGACGAAGACTGGAGAGACAATACCAACAAGCTTAGGCGCTATGGTTACGAATGATGTCAATTCCCCCCGCTTTTTCCGTATCTTCGCACTCGCAAAAACCTGTCATACACTGGTTTTGCGATAAGTCATGCCAAATTTAGTAGCTATTGTCGGACGCCCCAATGTAGGGAAATCCACCTTTTTTAACCGCCTCACCGAATCGCGTAAAGCAATTGTGGATGAGGTAGCCGGGGTTACCCGCGACCGCCACTACGGCAAAGCCGACTGGAACGGGAAGGAATTCACCCTGATTGATACAGGAGGATATATCTCCGGTTCGGAAGACGAGTTTGAAGGAGAGATCCGGAAACAGGTAGAGATCGCCATAAGGGAGGCCGATGTCCTGCTTTTTGTGGTGGATGTGACCGACGGGATTACTGCTTTAGACGAGGAAGTGGTGCGTATCCTGCGCCGTTCCAAAAAGAAAGTGCTGGTAGTAGCCAACAAAGTGGATAATAATGAACGGATAGCCATGGCTGCCGAATTCTATAAATTCGGTATGGGAGAGCCCTTTCCGATCTCTTCCGTAAGCGGACAAGGTACCGGTGAATTGCTGGATGCACTGGCGGAGTGTCTGGAGAAGATAGATGATGTGGAAGAAGAGATACACATCCCCAAGCTGGCTATCGTAGGCCGGCCGAATGTGGGGAAATCCTCCTTTGTGAATGCCTTGCTCGACGAAGAGCGTAATATGGTGACACCCATCGCCGGAACCACCCGGGATGCCTTGCATACCCCCTACAAACGTTTCGGACACGAATTTATACTGATTGATACTGCCGGGTTGAGGAAGAAAGCCAAGGTAAACGAAGACATCGAATTTTATTCTGTCATGCGTACCATCAAGGCATTGGAAGAGTGCGATGTGTGCCTGCTGCTGCTGGATGCCACACAAACCTTCGACTCTCAGGACAAAAGCATTTTCCACCTGGCAGAGAAGAACAGGAAAGGGGTGGTGGTGCTGGTGAACAAATGGGACCTGGTGGAAAAAGAAACACAGACGATGAAAGAGTATGAGGAAAAGCTCCGGGAAAAACTGGCGCCTTTCCGTGATGTACCTATCATCTTTATGTCTGCTCTGACCAAACAACGCATCCTCAAATCGCTCGATGCAGCCAAGGAAGTGTACGAAAACAAGACCCGGCGCATCCCTACCCGCAAGCTGATGGATGTGCTGATACCGATTATTCAGGTGACACCTCCGCCAAACATCAAGGGCAAATTTGTTACCATCAAATTCATTTCACAGCTTCCGACGAAAAACCCGAATTTTGCTTTCTGGTGTAACATGCCCCAATACATCAATGAACCATATAAACGGTTCATCGAGAACCAGATGCGCCAACATTTTAACTTTCACGGTGTGCCGATTGAACTTATTTTCAAGAAAAAGGACTGATCGCACAAACCCCAAATAAAAAGAGGTTGACCTGTTAAGGACAACCTCTTTTTTTATGTGTTCGAGTGGGTTTAGGCTTCCACAGCTTCTTCCTTGCCTACGATATTAAACTCTTTGCGGAATGTTTCCACCAGATCCAATTTCTCCCATCCAAAGGTTTCGTATTTCTTACCGTTTACTTCAATCACACCAGGTGTACGACCCATGTGACCGTAAGCAGCGGTAGCACTGTAAATAGGGTTTTTCAAACCAAAACGTTTCACGATAGCGCTGGGGCGCATATCCACCAGTTTGGCTACGCGGGCTGCGATTTCACCGTCGCTCAGTTTTTTGCCTTCTGAGTTACGGGCCTTGCAGGTTCCGTTCGTGTTCAGGTATAAGCCAACCGGCTGTGCCACACCAATGGCGTATGCAACTTGTACCAGGCATTCGTCGGCAACACCGGCAGCAACCAGATTTTTGGCAATGTGACGGGTGGCATATGCTGCAGAACGATCTACTTTAGAAGAGTCCTTTCCGGAGAAAGCTCCCCCTCCGTGCGCACCGCGTCCGCCATAGGTATCTACAATGATTTTACGACCGGTAAGACCGGTATCACCGTGCGGTCCGCCGATAACAAACTTACCGGTAGGGTTTACATGGAATTTAATGTCTTCACCGAACAGTTTGCGAACACGCAGTGGAAGTAATTTTTTAACACGTGGAATCAGGATATGGATCACATCTTCACGGATCCTGTCCTGCATATTTTGCTCGGTGTCAAACTCATCGTGCTGGGTTGAAAGTACAATGGTTTCCACTTTTTCAGGTTTGCCCTTGTCGTTATACTGAATGGTAACCTGTGACTTGGCATCCGGACGGAGGTACTTCATCTTTTTACCTTCGCGGCGAATAACTGCCAGCTCGCGGAGGAGCAGGTGGGAGAGTTCGAGCGGAAGCGGCATGTAGTTGTCGGTTTCCCTGCATGCAAAACCAAACATCATACCCTGGTCGCCAGCACCCTGATCTTCATCCTTGGTACGTTCCACACCCTGGTTGATATCAGAACTTTGCTCGTGTAAGGCATTCAGGATGCCACAGGAAACGGCATCAAACTGGTATTCGGATTTATTATAACCGATACGGCTGATCACTTCCCGTGCAATCTTCTGAACATCCACTTTCGCCTTAGCAGTGTCGTTACATTTGATTTCCCCCCCGATAACTACCAGGCCGGTGGTGACAAAAGTTTCACAAGCCACCTTGGCATTGGAATCATAAGTTAAGAAGGCGTCGATGATCGCATCCGAAATCTGGTCGGCCACCTTATCGGGATGTCCTTCGGACACCGATTCTGAAGTAAAGAGGTATGACATGTAGCTTGATTTTTAATTTGGGAGGCTAAAATACGGTATTTAGGTTTAATTCTCCAATATTAATGCGTGAAAATGGAGGAAAATATTCCAAATACCTTGTTTTTATTGAAATCAGGAAGGGAAACGAGGAAAATCAAGAGCTAGGCCAAAGCGCCCGGGCCTTAACGGGTCAATTCCTTGAACACATCCTCCAGTTTTTGTTCCTCTTTTTGCATGGCCAGAACCGCCAAACCGTTCTGGACGGCAAACTGAAACACAGCAGGACGGATATCCCCTTCCTGAGTAGTCTGCAATTTCCAGCAATGCGGAGCTCCTCCGGGTGTTACTGCCTGCACACCTGGGATGGTTTGCAGGGCAGCCAATGCAACTTCCTTGTCAAACTCTACCGTTACCAGTTGCTGGGTGGTGCTACCGCGTTGAATATGCTCGGTTTGATCATCCGCCACAATCTTGCCCTTGTTGATGATGATCACCCGGCTGCAAACAGCTTCTACCTCCTGCATGATGTGGGTGCTCAGCATGACAGTTTTTTCCTTCCCCAGCTCCAGGATCAGGTTCCGGATCTCTCCCAGCTGATTGGGATCGAGGCCGGTTGTAGGCTCATCCAATATCAATACCCGGGGATTGTGTATCAAGGCCTGAGCCAGACCCACCCGCTGACGGTATCCTTTAGATAAGGCACCAATCTTTTTTTTCTGTTCAACCTGTAAACCTGTTTTTTCAATCATGTCGGCAATACGCGCCGGGATCTTATCCAGGTGGTGAAGCCCGCAGATAAATTCGAGGTATTCTTTTACATACATGTCGTGGTACAGCGGGTTGTGTTCAGGCAGGTAGCCGATGTTACGCCGCACCTCGATGGATTGTTCTTCAATATCAAATCCACACACCGATGCCTTGCCGCTTGTCTGGGGAAGAAAGCAGGTCAGGATCTTCATCATGGTTGATTTGCCCGCTCCGTTAGGTCCCAGAAAACCTACGATTTCACCGGTCTTAATCTCGAAAGAAACGGAATCCAGTGCTTTCTGCTTTCCGTAGAGTTTGCTGACGTCTTGGACAATGATGGACATGGCTGAATATTGAATCACAAAGGTAAGCAATGATCCCGGATAACAAGAAGCAGGCAGTCCAGGTACCGGTCTGATTTTTATGCCGGGGATCTGCCGTAAACGATCTTGTACTAACTTTAGATCGTGAAAGCAACAGTGATCAAATCAACAGGAAGCTGGTATGCAGTGCTGACCACTGACGGAGAACGGGTGGAGTGCCGCATCAAAGGAAAATTCCGGATGGAAGGCAGCCGTACCACCAACCCTGTTGCAGTAGGCGATAAGGTAGAGATAGAAATGGATGCAGGAGAAGCCACAGGAAGCATCCTGAAGATAGAACCCCGCAAGAATTATATCATTCGCCGTTCCATCAACCTGTCCAAACAAAGTCAGATACTTGCAGCCAATATAGACAAGGCTTATCTCATCGTAACCCTGGCCAGTCCCCGTACCTCACTGGGTTTTATAGACCGTTTTTTGCTTACCGCCGAAGCATATGGTATTCCTGTTGAGATCGTATTTAACAAAGCCGACCTCTATTCGGAAGAAGGACTAGGACTGGTAAAAGAGCTTACCGCATTGTATGAAAAGCTGGGTTATAGCTGCACCTTACTCTCTTCGCTAGCACCGGGGCCTGGAGTGACGGCGCTCCTGGAACGGATGAAAGGTGCTGTTAACCTGGTGGCCGGGCATTCGGGAGTGGGCAAATCAACCCTCATAAACTTACTCGACCCTCAGTTGGCCCTTCGCACAGGAGAGCTTTCAGAAGCCCATGACAAAGGCACACATACCACCACCTTTGCGGAAATGTTTGTGTTGCAAAACGGAGGATTTGTGATAGACACCCCCGGTATAAAAGAACTGGGATTGGTAGACATGGAGAAAGCAGAACTGGCCCACTACTTTCCGGAAATGAAGCTGCTGCTAAATCAATGCCGCTTTAATAACTGCAAACACCTGAACGAACCCAGTTGTGCAGTCATTGAGGCTGTCCGCACCGGACAAATTGCAGAATCACGCTATGCCTGCTACCTGGGTATCATGAGCGGGGAAGAGCTGGATAAAGAATACGACGACTGACCTATGAGACTCATCATTCAACGGGTAAAGCAAGCCAGTGTGAGCATTGACGGACAAGTCAAAGGCTCCATTGAAAGCGGACTGCTGGTGCTTGCCGGTATCGAAGAGGCAGATACGACAGAAGATATCGTATGGCTCGCCCAGAAGCTGGTCAACCTCCGGATCTTTAATGATGCAGCTGGAGTGATGAATTGCTCCGTGAAAGAAGCCGGTGGAGATCTCCTCCTCATTTCCCAGTTTACCTTATTTGCTTCTACCAAGAAAGGCAACCGCCCCTCCTACATCCGTGCTGCCAAACCACCAATAGCCATACCACTTTACGAAGCCTTCATCGCCCAGGTAGAAAAAGAGCTTGGGAAGGCAGTGCAGACCGGTACTTTTGGTGCCGACATGCAGGTTGCCTTGGTCAATGACGGACCGGTGACAATCAGTATGGATTCTAAAAACAAGGAATAACCTCCTTTAAACAGGTAAAACCATGACACTGGCACAAACACAGAAGGCAGTAGACAATTGGATCAAGAAATACGGGGTTCGTTATTTTTCGGAACTCACCAACATGGCCATTCTCACCGAAGAGGTAGGTGAAGTGGCACGGATCATATCCCGTAAATACGGGGAACAAAGTTTCAAGAAAAAAGAAGCCGATCAGGACCTGGGAGAAGAACTTGCCGACGTGCTCTTTGTATTAATCTGTCTGGCAAACCAAACCGGCACAGACCTGACGAAAGCTTTCGCAAAAAACCTCGAAAAGAAAACCCAGCGTGATAAGCGGAGGCATAAGGGGAATGAGAAGTTGAAGAAGGGGAAGTGAAGATTTTCGAATTTATGAATTTCGAAATTTTCGAATTTTAAAAAAAAAGTTGAAGTTCTGTTTTTTCAAAAGTAGAATCTTAAATTCAAAAATTCCTTAATCCCAAAATTCAAAAATCCTTTTTTACCTAACCGTTCTCATAAACATCAGAATAGCCAGCCAATACTCATGGGCGTTCTGATTTTCTTTCCAGAGGGCTTTGGAGCCATGGTCCCCTTTGGAGGCAGGAGTGAACTGCTGTTTTTTAGGAGCCTGAATATTGTCCATGAGTTTGGTGAGTGCGGGTCCTTCTTCTTTGGAGGATGCGGTAAACACCGGTACCGGAATGCTTTTGATATTGTCTTTCAGGCTGTAAGCCTTACCGAAGTATTCGCCCGGACTAAAGGCCAGGACTGCTTTCACCCGCTCGTCTTTGGCAGCTATTTTCAGGACCAGAGAAGCCGAATAAGAACTACCCACCAGGATTACTTTTTTCTTCGATTTGGCAAACGCATAATCGATGGCAGCCAGGATGTCCTGCTCAGCATCCAGGTAACCGGTAGGTTTGTTTTTTTCCTTTGCACGTGCAGCCGTTTCGTTTTTTACGCCGTTCACCTCATCTCCCGAACGCAGATCGATTGCCAAGCAATTGTACATGAACTTGCTGAATTTTTTATTCGTTTCGTCATACTCCCCCCGGCTATAACCCGCCTGATGACAAAGGATCATATACGGCAGCGTATCGCTCACCAAAAACAGGTTGGCCGTTATCTCCAAACCATCTTTCGAGGGGAATTCAATTTTCTGTTGAGCGGACACCTGCAGAAAGCAGAACAGCAGAATAACCGGAAGAAACAGCCGCTTGTTCATGGAATGATTTAAGGAATTATAAAGATATGAAAAACCCTGAAGTAATCCGCCGGTAGCGGATACTTCAGGGTTTGAAGGATAGACAGGGATCTGCTTATTCAGCGAGTATGATCACCTGGTTATGGAGCATTTCCACCACCCCGCCTTTGATTTCAAAAAACTGGGTGCTTTCTGCGGAATCAATCACCTTTAACGTTCCTTTCTTCAGGGAAGAAATAATAGGAGCGTGATTTTCCAACAGGCCGAATTTTCCATCCGTACCGGGGAGAACGATTGACTTGACTTGCCCGCTGAAAAGCTTCTTGTCGGGTGTGATGATTTCTAAAAACATATCTCCGCTTCGTGAAATGATTAGTTAGCCTCTGCCAGCATCTTCTTGCCTTTGGCGATGGCATCTTCAATAGTTCCTACCAGGTTGAACGCTGCTTCCGGATATTCATCCACTGCACCATCCATGATCATGTTGAAGCCTTTGATGGTTTCTTCGATCGGTACAAGTACCCCTTTCAAGCCGGTAAACTGTTCCGCTACGTGGAACGGCTGAGAAAGGAAACGCTGTACACGACGTGCACGGGATACGGTCAGCTTGTCTTCTTCAGACAATTCATCCATACCCAGGATGGCGATGATATCCTGCAGTTCTTTGTAACGCTGCAGAATCATTTTCACGCGCTGTGCGGTGTTGTAATGTGCATCACCCAAAACAACGGGAGTAAGGATACGGGAAGTAGAGTCCAAAGGATCCACAGCAGGGTAGATACCCAACTCAGCGATCTTACGGCTCAATACAGTGGTAGCATCCAAGTGAGCAAAAGTGGTTGCCGGAGCAGGATCGGTCAAGTCATCCGCAGGCACATAAACCGCCTGTACAGATGTGATGGAACCTCTCTTGGTGGAGGTGATACGTTCCTGCATCAGACCCATTTCGGTAGAAAGTGTAGGCTGATATCCTACTGCAGAAGGCATACGTCCCAACAGAGCCGAAACTTCCGCGCCGGCCTGTGTGAAACGGAAAATGTTGTCGATAAAGAAAAGGATATCACGTCCTCCGGATTCTCCGTCACCATCGCGGAAATATTCTGCCATAGTAAGACCGGACAATGCAACCCGTGCACGTGCTCCAGGAGGCTCGTTCATCTGACCGAACACCAGGGTAGCTTTGGAATCGAGCAGGGCTTTCTTATCAACCTTGCTGAGGTCCCAACCACCTTTTTCCATGGAGTGTTTAAACTCTTCTCCGTATTTAATAACATCCGACTCCAGGAACTCGCGAAGCAAGTCATTCCCTTCACGGGTACGTTCACCTACACCAGCGAATACCGATAAACCGGCATATGCTTTGGCAATATTGTTTACCAGCTCCATGATCAGAACGGTTTTTCCTACACCGGCACCACCAAACAGACCGATCTTTCCGCCCTTGGCGTAAGGCTCGAGCAAGTCGATTACTTTGATACCGGTAAAGAGAACCTCTGTAGAGGTGCTGAGTTCTTCAAATTTAGGGGGGAAACGGTGGATGGCATATCCTCCGGCATTGCTTACCGGACCGATACCATCAATGGCTTCTCCAACCACGTTAAATAAACGGCCTTTTACCTTGTCGCCTGTAGGCATGGTAATAGGGGAACCGGTAGAGATAACCGCCATTCCGCGGGAAAGACCATCGGTAGAGTCCATTGCCACTGTTCGTACTGTATCCTCACCGATGTGCTGCTGGGTTTCCAGAATGACCTTCTGGCCATTGGATTTAACAACTTCGAGTGCATCCAGAATATTGGGCAATTTGCCTCCGGCATCAAAACTGACGTCGATAACGGGACCGATAACCTGTGTGATTTTTCCGCTGACTTGTGACATGTTCGGGCTAATAATTAGGGTTATTTTTTGATTTCGTGTGCGAAAGTACTATAAATCGCCCAAACGGGATAAGGATTGTTAATAAAAATATACCCAACTGAATGGGCTTTGTTCATAACGTCAGCAGGTGGCTGCGAAGCTATACCGGTGAAGAAGCGGAAAAATCTGTAAAGCGGGGAAACAAGACAGATAAAAAAGCTAATTTTGATGCCTGCACCCGAGCTTTGGATCACCTCTTCGTTGATCGGGAAAGGTGCTTAAGCGACCACTTTTTATTACTTATCGAAGTACTTACCTGGTGAAGATTTATTCCGATTGCAGCGAATTTAAAGGAGGGAAGAGCCCTGTACTGACTACCGGTACCTTTGACGGGGTGCACCTGGGGCATCTGAAAATCATTCAACGTATGAATGAAGTGGCCGCCTCCATCGGAGGCGAAACCGTTGTGTTGACCTTTGATCCCCATCCCCGTACCATTCTATATCCTGACGATGATACCCTCCGCCTGCTCAGCACCCGGGAAGAAAAAACAGCTTTGCTGGAGAAAGCCGGAGTCAACCACCTGATTATACACCCCTTTTCAAAGGCATTTTCCCGCCTTTCCTCCCTGGATTTTGTGCGTAATATAGTTGTGAGTCAGTTAGGTACGAAGAAACTGGTCATTGGGTATAACCACCATTTCGGTCGTAACAGGGAAGGTAGTTTCGAGCATTTGCGTGAGTTCGGACCTGTTTATGGCTTTGATGTGGAAGAGATCCCTGCTCAGGATGTAGACCAGGTGGAGGTAAGTTCCACCAAGATCCGCCTGGCCTTACAAAACGGTGACGTAACAACGGCAGCAGCCTACCTTGGACGTAACTATTCCTTGGAGGGCATTGTCGTTAAAGGCCGCCAGCTGGGAAGAGAGCTTGGTTTCCCTACTGCCAATATCCAGGTGGGGCATCCTCAGAAACTGATTCCGGCAGATGGTATATATGCTGTCACCGTCAACTGTTGCGGCCAAGAAGAAATAGGGATGATGAGCATAGGAATGAACCCAACGGTGGACGGGAAACAGCGCACATTAGAGGTAAATATTCTTAACTTTGAGAGAGATATCTACGGTCAGTCAATTCAGGTAGCCTTTGTCAAACGGCTACGCGACGAGATCCGGTTTTCGGGACTGGAGGAGTTGAAGAAACAGCTGGTACGTGACCGGGAAGACACACTGAAAATATTCCACTGACTACAACCTACCCAATTCAGGTATTAATCACTCCGGCAGGAGTTCAATTCTATAAGGTGAACGGGACACGATTCGATAATCGAAGAAAAAGATACCTGGCTGCCCAGGTGATGCTCTTTTTCTGTTTGTTCGCTGCTGTCAGTCCTGTCCGGGCTCAGACGATCCCACTGCTGGATTCCCTTTCCCTCGATACGGCGAAAATGTATACCGACCTCCCCAGTGCTTTGAAAAATCCGGATCGTGTCATCCGTCTCAGTCTGCGCAAGCAAAAACTAAAGACAATGCCAGTGGAAATACTTCAGTTTAAAAACCTGCAATACCTCGACTTAAGTAAAAACTCCATCAAAGAGCTCCCTCCTGAAATTGGGACACTGAAAAATCTGCAGTATTTCTCCATTTCTAAAAATGACCTGGAAGGGTTTGAGCCCGAAATAGGTAAACTGGTTAACCTTCGCTGGCTCATCATGAACCAGAATGAGATGAGCCTCCTGCCTCCGCAAATCGGAAACCTGACCAAGTTGGAGTACCTCGACCTGTGGAGTAATAACCTGGATCATTTCCCCGAAGAACTGAAGAACCTCAAAAAGCTAAAGACACTCGACCTTCGCGTGATTCTCATCATGGATTCCGAGCAAAGCCGCCTGGTGAGTCTCCTTCCGGAAACGCAAATTTATTTTTCTGCCAACTGCAATTGCGGACATTGATCTACTGACATCATAAAAAAACAAAACGCAGCTTTCTGGCTGCGTTTTGTTTATCAATAAGAAGCACTCTTGGGATTCCTCCTCACTATTCTTTCACCTAGTTCATGAAGATCAATTTCCCACTGCCCACCTGTCCTTTTGCATTCATGATCCGGTAGAGGTACGCTCCGTTGGGTATTTGGGAGCGATCGATAACTGTTTCAGGCTCGGTGAGCTGGACTTCACGGATCACCTGACCCAAGGCGTCATACAGGAAGAAGCTTGTTTTTCCTTGCAGCTCGCTTATCCGGATGGTGACCGATCCGCTTGCCGGATTAGGGAAGAGAACAATCTCTGGTTTCATAAAGGATTCTTCGATTCCGGTACAATTCTGAATCACCAACTCTTCCCAAGTCACTGCCTGGCAACCAAACGCATCGGTTAGTGTGTAAGTGATCAAAGGGGTACTTGTACCAGCTGCATCTGCAGTAAACATTCCATTCGTAACTCCAGGCCCGCTGTAAACTCCACCTGCAGGCATGCCGCCGGTAACTGCGTAGGTAGCCATGTGCGCGCAGATCGTGTCAGGGTGAAGGGTCAATGAAGCTGTCGGCGCAGGATTCACCGTCACCGTAAAGCTACACTGACGTACGTTTCCGGAAGCATCTGTGGCGGTATATCGGATCGTGGTTACTCCGACAGGGAAGGTTGCTCCGCTTGGTAAACCCGACAGGAGGGAAACACTAACCGTACAATTGTCAGTGGCCACAGGTGTTGCATAGGACACATTGTTGTGACAGGAGCCTGAGGTGATATTCGCAGGAACACTGGTGAATACCGGTTTGGATGTATCGAGTACTGTAACGGTAAAGAAACCAGTGGCCGTATTTCCAGAAGCATCCGTAGCTGTATAAGTGACCGTATTCACGCCCTGAGGGAAGGATTGCCCGCTGTTCATCGTAGAGGTAAAGGAACTCATTGTGCAATTATCCGATGCGATAGGGGCCGTCCAGGTGGCCGGTGCAGTACATGCAGTGGAGGTATATACCGTCATGTTGGCCGGCATGCCGGTGATGACAGGACTCACATTATCCTTCACGGTAACCGTTTGAGTGGCGGTGGTTGTATTTCCACCGGCATCCGCTACTGTCCAGATGACCGTGGTTGTTCCCAGCGGGAAGCTGGCTGGGGCATTGTTACTCACAGCGGACACGGTACAATTATCAGCTGTTGTGGGGACTCCAAGGAACACATTCACGGCGGAGCATCCATTGTTGGTTGTCGCAGAGACGGAAGCCGGAGCTGTTATCGTTGGATGGGTAGTGTCTCTGACAAGAACGGTTTGAGTGGCGGTGGCGGTATTTCCACTGCCATCGGTTACTGTCCAGGTGACAACGGTTGATCCCACCGAGAACGCTGCCGGAGCATTGTTGCTTATAGCGGCCACCGTGCAGTTGTCAGCCGTAACCGGAGTTCCCAATACGATACCCGTGGCTGTACATCCATTGTTGGCTACCACATTCAGAGAGGCGGGGGCCGTAATGGTTGGATTGATCGTGTCTTTGATGGTTACCGTGAATGAACAATTTGACGTTCCACAGGTATTGGTTGCGGTAAGGGAGACCGTGGTGATTCCCTTATTAAATACCATTCCGCTGCCTGTTCCGCTGCCGCTGCCGGTAGTTGCACCGGTAAAGGCATAGGTAGTGGTTGCAGCCGGAGAACCGGTTATGGCAGGTGCGCCGTAATTCACCAGGGCAGTACACGAGTTGGCCGGCACTTTCGCCGTCTGATTTGCAAGACAAGTAATCACAGGTGGGGTGTTCACTGTCATCACGATTATGTTCGAAGTGGCCGGATTGCCAGAGGTGCTCGTGGCATTGGAAGTCAATATACAGGTAACTGCATCGTTGGCATGTAAAGCAGCGCTTGTGTAGGAAGAAGTATCTGTTCCGACATTCACTCCGTTGACTTGCCACTGATAAGCCGGTGCTGTGCCTCCATTAGTAGGTGAGGCGGTAAACGTTACCGGTGTTCCTGCACATACGGCTGTCGCGTTTGCTGAGATACTGATACTAACCGGGTGATTCGGAATGATGGTCAGGTGCAATGTTACCACGCTGTCGCAACCGGCCTGGTTAGTCAGCAGATGTGTCGGCGTTCCGGTGTTTGTATACGTTATTCCATACCATACGAAGGAGCCGTTGGCGGTTGCTGTGGTATCTCCTGCAGAAGGCTGTTTGATCGTAAGGTGCAGCGTAACGGTGCTGTCGCAACCAGCCTTGTTGGTCAGCAGATGAGTAGGCGTTCCTGTCGCGGAATAAGCTGTGCCATACCAGGTGAAGGAGGAGCATGCTGTTGCTGTTGTGTCACCTGAGGTAGGTTGTTTAATAGTCAGGTGAAGCGTTACCGTACTGTCGCAACCGGCTTTGTTGAGCAGCAAATGCGTAGGGGTGCCGTTTGAGGTATACGTCGTACCGTACCATACAAAAGAAGTGCAGGCAGAAACGGTGGTGTCACCTGTGGTGGGCTGGTTGATAATCAGGTGAAGTGTTACCACGCTGTCACAACCGGCTTTGTTTGTAAGCAGATGGGTCGGAGTGCCGTTTGAGGTGTAAGTCGTTCCGTACCATGCAAAAGAGCTGCAGGCTGTGGCCGTTGTATCACCCGTAGTAGGCTGTTTGATTGTGAGGTGAAGGGTTACGGTACTGTCACAACCGGCTTTGTTTACAAGCAAATGTGTGGGTGTTCCGGTTGATGCATACGTAGTTCCATACCATACAAAGGAACTGCAGGCAGTAGCAGTGGTGTCACCTGAAGAGGTATGTTTGATGGTCAGGTGCAGTGTAACGGTACTGTCGCAACCGGCTTTGTTTGTCAGAAGGTGGGTCGGCGTTCCGGTTGCAGTATAAGCAGTACCATACCAGGTAAAGGAACTGCAAGCCGTTGCGCTGGTATCACCGGTGTTTGGTTGGTTAATCGTCAGATGCAGTGTTACCGTACTGTCACAGCCAGCTTTGTTGGTAAGGTGGTGCGTAGGTGCTCCGGTAATGGTATAAGACGTTCCGTACCACATGAAGGAAGTACAGGCGGTGACCGTTGTATCTCCAGATGTAGGTTGAAGTATGGAGAGGTGAAGTGTAACCGTGCTGTCACAACCAGCTTTGTTAGTCAGCAGATGCGTAGATGTGCCGGTGGCTGTATATGTAGTTCCATACCAGATAAAAGAGGAGCAAGCGCTGGCTGTGGTATCGCCTGTCGTAGGCAGTTTGATATGGAGTATAGCTCCTGTACTCGATGAAGCAGGGGCACAGGTTCCGCTTACCAGGCATTCATACCAGTTGCCATTCACACTTGCGGTAGCTCCGGTTAGGTTCAGTGTAGAAGCAGTGACATTTGTATAGATGCCTGCATTCGTCAGGTTAGTATATGTTATACCGCCATCTGTACTTTCCTGCCACTGGTAGGTAAGCCCCAGGCCTGTAGCGGTTACACTGAAGCTGGTATTGCCTCCTGAACAGATGCTGCTGTTGGAAGGATTCACCGTAACCACCGGTGAAGCGTTGATATTAAGTGTGGCGGGGCTGCTGATGGCAGCTGGAGTGCATGTTCCACTGACAACACATTCATACATGTTGCCGTTCACGGCGGCAGTAGCTGACGTGAGGTTAAGTGTGGACGTAGTTACGTTGGTATAGATTCCGGTGTTCGTCAGGTTGTTGTAAGTCGTTCCTCCATCTGTACTCACTTTCCATTGATAAGTGAGTACAGCTCCGCTAGCTGTAACGCTGAAGCTGGTATTGGTTCCGGCACAGATAGTGCTGTTCGCTGGACCAACGGTTACTACCGGCGCTGCATTGATGGTGAGTGTAGCAGCTGTGCTCGAAGCGACAGGAGTACATGTTCCGCTCACAACGCACTCATACAGGTCACCATTAACCGCTGAGGTAGCCCCGGTGAGATTTAAAGTAGAAGTCGTTACGTTGGTGTAGATGCCCGTATTCGTCAGGTTGTTGTAGGTCGTTCCTCCATCGGTACTTATTTTCCATTGGTACGTAAGGCCTGTGCCGGTAGCTGTAACACCAAAGCTGGTGTTGTTTCCAGAACAAATGGCGCTGTTAACAGGATTGACGGTTACAACAGGTGCCGTGTTGATTGCCAGCATAGCTGCTGTGGTGGTGACGTTGGAAGCACACGTGCTGCTGATTACGCATTCATACATGTATCCGTTGACTGCAGCTGTCGCTCCTGTAAGATTGAGCGTGGAGGCCGTCACATTCGAATAGATGCCTGCATTTGTCAGGTTGTTGTACGTTGTTCCTCCATCTGTACTTACTTCCCATTGATAGGTGAGGCCGGCTCCGGTCGCTGTAGCGCTAAAACTGGTATTTGTTCCGGAGCAAATGGTGCTGTTGGAAGGATTGGAGGTGATCGATGTAATTGCGCTGATATGGAGTGTGGCAGGTGAGCTGCTTGCTCCTGGAGTACATGTTCCGCTGACGACACATACATACATGTAACCGTTCACGGCCACGGTCGCTCCTGTCACATTGAGCGTGGAGGCAGTTACATTGGTATAGATACCGGTATTCGACAGATTCGTGTAGGTCGTGCCACCGTTCGTACTTACCTGCCACTGGTAGGTAAGTCCTGTTCCTGTTGCGGTCACGCTGAAGCTTGTGTTCGTTCCGGAACAAATGGTGCTGTTGCTTGGATTGACGGTTACAACAGGAGCCGCATTGATGGTTAATGTCGCAGCAGTTGTTGTGGCACTCGAAGCACATGTTCCGCTCACCACACACTCGTACATGTCTCCATTTACAGCAGACGTTGCTCCGGTCAAATTGAGTGTAGCAGTTGTAACGTTTGTGTAGATACCTGTATTGGTGAGGTTGTTATAGGTGGTTCCACCATCCGTGCTGATCTTCCATTGGTAAGCCAATCCTGCTCCGGTAGCGGTTACACTGAAACTGGTGTTGTTGCCAGAACAGATCGTGCTGTTACTTGGATTAACAGTGACGGCAGGAGCAGTGTTGATAGTTAAGGTAGCTGCAGTGGTAGTAGCACCAGGAGTACACGTTCCACTGACTACACATTCGTACATGTCTCCGTTAGCTGCAGATGTTGCGCCGGTCAGATTGAGTGTGGAGGTGGTCGCATTGGAGTAAATGCCGGTGTTGGTGAGGTTGTTATACGTAGTTCCACCATCCGTACTGATCTTCCATTGGTACGTCAATCCAACTCCCGTAGCGGTTACGCTGAAGCTGGTATTGTTGCCAGAACAGATCGTGCTGTTGCTTGGGTTTACTGTAACTGCAGGAGCAGCGTTGATGGTTAATGTTGCCGCAGTGGTGGTAGCACCAGGCGTACACGTTCCGCTCACCACACACTCGTACATATCGCCATTTACAGCAGACGTTGCTCCGGTCAAATTGAGTGTGGAGGTGGTCGCATTGGAGTAAATGCCGGTGTTGGTGAGGTTGTTATACGTAGTTCCACCATCCGTACTGATTTTCCATTGGTACGTCAATCCAACTCCCGTAGCGGTTACGCTGAAGCTGGTATTGTTGCCAGAACAGATCGTGCTGTTGCTTGGGTTTACTGTAACTGCAGGAGCAGCGTTGATGGTTAATGTTGCCGCAGTGGTGGTAGCACCAGGCGTACACGTTCCGCTCACCACACACTCGTACATATCGCCATTAACAGCAGTCGTTGCACCAGTTAAATTAAGCGTGGAGGTGGTCGCATTGGAGTAAATGCCGGTGTTGGTTAGGTTGTTATACGTGGTTCCACCATCTGTGCTGATCTTCCATTGGTAAGCCAATCCTGCTCCGGTAGCGGTTACGCTGAAGCTGGTATTGTTGCCAGAACAGATCGTGCTGTTGCTTGGGTTTACTGTTATTGCAGGGGCAGCATTAATGGTTAATGTAGCAGCAGTTGTGGTGGCACCCGGTGTGCACGTTCCGCTCACCACGCACTCGTACATGTATCCATTGACAGCGGCTGTTGCTCCAGTCAAATTGAGTGTGGAGGTGGTCGCATTGGTGTAAATACCGGTGTTGGTGAGGTTATTGTAAGTCGTTCCTCCATCTGTACTGATCATCCACTGGTAAGTCAGTCCTGCCCCGGTAGCGGTTGTACTGAAGCTGGTATTGTTGCCGGCGCAAATGGCGCTGTTGCTTGGATTTACTGTAACAACAGGAAGGGCGTTAATTGTTAAGGTGACAGCCGTACCCGTAGCAGTCGGTGAGCACGTTCCACTCACCACGCATTGATACGTATATCCGTTCATCCCAGCACCTACACCGGTAAGTATAAGGCTATTGGTGGTGGAGCCGCTGTAAACTCCACCGTCGGATAGATTATTGAACCCACTACCCTTGTTCTCCTGCCATTGATACGTGATGGCCGTTCCAGAGGCGGTGATCGAGAAAGTGGCATTCGATCCCGGGCAAACAGCAGCATTCGATGCTTGTACGCTGATTGCAGGAAGCGTATTGATGTTGAGCGTTGCTGCTGTTCCGGTTACTGCCGGTGTGCAGGTTCCGCTTACGATACATTGATATTGATTGCCGTTCATGGCTACAGTGGCTCCTGTGATGTTGAGTGTGGAAGTCGTGGCGTTGGTATAAACTCCGGTATTGCTCACATTCGAAAAGGCTCCTCCTGTGCTCACCTGCCATTGATAGGTTAGGCCGCTACCGGCGGCTGTTACCGAGAAAGAAGTATTTGCTCCGGCGCAGATGGTGGAGTTTGCTGCCTGAACAGTTATCGCAGGAGGTGTATTGACATTGAGTGTAGCGGCGGTGCCGGTTACATAATTGAGACAAGGACTGCTCACCACACACTGATAGGTATACCCGTTCATGCCAGTGGTGACACCGGTAAGTGTCAGTGTATTTGTTTCACAACCACTGTAGATACCTGCATTTGTCAGGTTGGTAAATCCGCTTCCACGGTTTTCCTGCCAGAGATAGGACACTCCTGTTCCTCCGGCGGTGACGGAGAAGGTGGCATTGCTTCCGCTACAAACAGTTGCATTGTTTGCCTGAACGCTGATGGTTGCCGGACTATTGATGGTGAGTGTTGCTGGCACACCGGTTACTGCCGGTGTACAGGTTCCGCTCACTACGCATTGATACGAATAGGTATTCATTGCGTTCGTTACTCCGGTAAGGGAAAGCATATTGGTGGTTGCTCCTCCGTAAATGCCTCCATTCGTGATGTTGTTAAATCCGCTTCCCTGGTTTTCCTGCCATTGATAGGTAATAGCGGTGCCGCTTGCTTGGATGGAAAATGTGGCATTGGTGCCGGAACAACCGTTGGCATTAGTTGCCTGAACACTGATAGCCGGTAGACTATTAACAGTAAGTACTGCAGCTGTTCCTGTTACAGCCGGTGTACATGTGCCAGTGACAATACATTCATAGGAATAGCCATTCATCGCAATACCTGCTCCTGTAATATTCAGCGTTGCAGTTGTCGCATTTGAATAAACACCGCCATTTAGAATGTTCGAATACGGCCCTCCGGTGCTTACCTGCCACTGGTATGTCAGGCCGGCTCCGGATGTGGTTACGGAGAATGATGCATTTCCACCTGAACAAACCGAAGTGTTAACCGCTTGACTGGTGATTGCTGGTAATGGAACCACTGTAAGGGTTGCGGCTGTTCCTGTGAGCGGGGCTGCACATGTCTGGCTTACCACACATTGGTAAGTGTAGCCATTCATTGCATTTGTAACACCGGTCAATACCAGCGTGCTTGTAGTGCATCCGCTGTAAATGCCACCGTTGCTTATGTTGTTAAATCCGCTGCCCTGATTTTCCTGCCATTGATAAGTGGACCCGCTTCCATTTGTGATAATTGCAAAAGAGGCATTTGATCCGGCGCAAACCGTTGCATTGGTTGCCTGCGTTTTTATGGACGGGGTACCGTTGACGGTAAGCGTTGCCGCGGTTCCGGTAACAGCAGGTGTACAGGTGCCACTCACGATACATTGATAGGTGTAATTATTCATGCCGGCTGTTACACCGGTGAGTGTAAGGGTGTTGGTTGTAGCTCCACTGTAAATGCCTCCATTGCTGATCGTGTTGAACCCGCTACCCTGATTCTCCTGCCACAGGTAAGTAAGGCCAGGGCCGCTCGCAGTGACACTGAAAGTGGCAAGAGACCCTGCGCAGGTTACCGTATTTGCAGCTTGAACAGTAATAGCAGGTGAGGCATTGATGGTTACGACCTGGGTCGCGGTGGCGCTGCAACCAGAGATGTCGGTTGTTGTAGCGGTATAGTTGGTAACGCTTGTTGGGCTAAGAGAAGCTGATGCTGTGGTGGCTCCTCCAGGGTTCCAGGAATAAGTAGCAGCTCCGATACCGCTTACGGTCAATGTGGTTGAGCCAGACAGACATGCATTTGGGGTGCCTGTGATGGTTGGGTTCTGGTAGTCTGCTACGTAATTGGAGCTAGTGCCCGTAAGTGCGAAATTCGTTAGTGTGCCGGTATTGCCTGATCCGGAAAGATCAGGAAGACTGGTCAAGCTTGTGTTGTTTCCGTTGGGAACACCCTGGTCAAAGTCATAATAGGCCACCAGGCCGGGTTGTGTACCGGTTAGTGTTTGATTCATGTTAGCCGCAATCTGAGCCTGGGTACGGGCATAATTCCAGAGACGCACCTCGTCCAAATTGCCCTGGAAAAAATTACTGGCCTGGAAAGCGCCTAACTGAATAGGTTCCACGAAATATGTCGGTATGGTGGTATTGGTGGCAACAGCTATACCATTTCTATATAAGGTAAGTGTTGTACTTGCCAGATCATAGGTAACAGCAATATGTGTCCAGGTGTTTAGCGGAAAAACGGTAGGGTCTGAAATCGTTACTGCTCCACCACCCCAATGATGCGCGGCAGAAATATAATTTCCCGCCAGCCAGAACGGAGAATTGGCAGAAGAGATGATGTTGCAGCTTCCGGAAGCATTGGCATAGATCCAGGCTTCTTTGGTATAGCCTGTGACATTCGTGATGGCATTTCCAATTGGAATATAATTGTTCGAGCCGTTAAAATTCAGAGAAGCTTTGTTGGAACGGATGTTTACTGTTTGCGTTGTGGTAGCAATGCAACTGCCTATTCCGGCTGTTAAGGTATATGTCGTTGTTGCGGCCGGACTCACCGTAATAGAAGCTGTTGTGGCTCCTCCAGGGCTCCAGGAATAAGTTGTAGCCGATGCAGCGGTCAGCGTGGCGCTGCCTCCTGCACAGATGTCAAACACTCCAGAAATGAGCGGACTTACCGGACCGGCATTGACCGTTAGCGTGGCTGCTGTACTGGTTGCAGGTCCTCCACAGGATGCACTCACCACGCACTGATAAAGATAACTGTTTAGCGAAACAGGAGTATTGGTCAGCGTTAAGGTAGCTGATGTGACATTGCTATAAACACTGCCGTTGGCTATATTGCTGTAGGTCGTACCTCCATCTGTACTCACCTGCCATTGGTAAGCAAGTCCCACTCCGGTTACTGTGACGGCAAATGAGGTGTTCGTACCCGTACATATAGTTTGGTTAGTAGGATTGGAAGTAATGGCAAACACATTCGACACATTTACGGTAGGGGTTGTTGTCATTTGCAAAGAACACCCTCCACAAGTTGCTGCCCCTGCCACCCAGGATGTAGTAGGGGAGGTGAAGTTTGTCAACGTTCCGTTATGCCCGGTTGCAGTATTCCTGCAAGTAGTATTCCCTGTTCCATCCTCGAATTTGTAATCAAGCACCAACCCTGGCTCGGTACCGGTTAAACAGGCTGTCATATTGGTATTGATCTGCTTGGCAGTATTTACTGTATTCCAGATCCTCACTTCGTCCAGTGTTCCTAAGAAATAAACGCTACCTGCACCTGATGGCGGGATATTTCCTATCCACAAAGTACTTGCAATCGGGGAAGCGAGGTTTGTGCCGGCACCGGAGGCATTCAGTACTCCGTTTACATATATTTTAATGGTGGTGCCGTCGTAGGTGGCTGCTACGTGGGTCCACGTATTTATTGTTAGTGTTGTCGTTCCGGTCAATGTTTTGTAGGTGGATCCTGCTATAGGGAACACATCTACTTTAACTTTCCCTGCACTCAGATAAATGTTGTAGTCTCTGCTTTTCCGTATAATAGAACGTGTCGCTGAAATATTCGTAGGGTATACCCATGCCTCCATGGTAATGCCCCCTCCCAGGTTGGTGAGTTTTCCTCCGGATGTATCCACCACGATCCGCTCTGTTGCAGTGGCTCCGGTAAAACTAATGCCTGTGGTTTGGCTTTGGGCAGTCACATTGAAAGTTGTCGTTGCAGCCAGGTTGCCGGTAGGTAAAGTCAAGGCAGCGCCTGTTCCGGATACCGCCTTGCCTATGACAGAATCATTCGCGTTGTTCTGCAGGAAATAAAGATCTCCGGTTTGAGAAGCGCCTGTAGTGATGTTCGTGCTTGTGTTAGGACAAAGGATGGAAGCGGCTGCTGTCACCGTTTGGTTGGTAATTGCAGGGTTTATCGCCAATGTATTCAACGTTGTCATTTGCAAAGACGGATTTCCAGAACAGGTATTGCTTGTTCCGGCTACCCAGGCGGGAAGTGTCGTTCCCGAAAGCGAACCGTTATTGGCATTGCAGCTGGCGTCGGACAGGATAGTGCCGCTGCCTTCCTCCATTTTGTAATCGGCTTCCAAACCGGTTTCATTTCCGAAAAGACAAGCGGTCATGCTGGTACTTATCTGGGCTTGCGTGCGGGCCACATTCCAGATACGGACCTCATCCATAGAACCGTTGAACCATTCGGTGAGGTTATTGGTAGAACCGATCGTCAGGTTGCTTGCATTGGGAACGGCCAACGTGCCAGGTACATCGGAGCCAATGCTCGTGCCGTCTAAATACATGGTACGTGTAGTGCCATCGTAGGCCACGGCCACATGGTGCCAGCTTCCGTCGGTGAGGGTTGGAGCGGCCACAATCAGATCAGTACCTCCCCAGGAGTTTTCAAGTGATCCTCCTTTGTTGAAGCTCAGTCGGAACGAATTCACCTGTCCGGTCGTCCCATAATTTCCCCAACCTGCTATCCCTGCGTTGTTAAATGCGGCAGGCTTGATCCAGGCTTCGATGGTATAGGAACTGTTGCCTACGGGAATGTTGGTTGCTCCTGTCACATTCACGTACGCGTTGCTACCATTAAAGCTCAATCCCGACCCGGGTCCTCCGTTTGATATAGAATGGGCCAAAACATTGTAGGTGGTGCTTCCTGTAACCGTTCCGGTATTGAATGTGAGGGCGGACCCCGTTCCGGTAACCGGACAGCCAATCAGCGCTCCGGTTGAATTATTCCTCAAGGTATAGGTGGTGTTCAGCTGGGAATTAGCGAGTGTAACGATTGCAGAACCGGAGACACAAAGGCTATTCGGTGAAATTGTGGTAGAAAAAGCGGAGACGGGAGTAACAGTTGCTATGGCAGGGGTTCGAGTGGAAGAGACACATCCTCCGCTGTTTGTCTCGGCATAATAGGTCGTGGTGGCGCTGATTGATGGCGTTGTGAAGGATATGCCGCTACCCAGAGACACACCTCCGTTTGCAAAAGCATACCAGTTGGAAGAAGCGCTTGCCGTGAGCATTACCGTACCGGTACCGATTCTGGATGCACTTGTTGTTGTAGGGGCAGCCGGAAGCGCATAAACGCTGCAATTGGTTCCTGTTGCAACCCCACCAGGAGATACCCAGTTAGAAGTGGAACCTGAAAGCGTAAAATTGTTCAACGTTCCGTTGTTCGTATAAGCACCTGAATCGAGCAGGGATAGGACTGCAGAATTGGTACCGGCGGCGTAGCCTTCATTAAAATGAAAATTGCATGCCAGACCTTGACCTGAAGTGAGAATTTCGCAGCTCTTGTAATTTTGAAGCTCTCCGGCGCAAAGTGCCCGGGACCATACGCGGACTTCGTCGATATTACCATTGAAGAAAGATGCTTTTGTCCGCTCCGTACCAATTAACAGCGGTTGAGTCGCCGATGCATTCATGTTGGAAATCGACGCATTGGTATAGGTTGCTTCCACATTTCCATCAACCAGTAATTGGATGGTTGATGTAGAGCGGTTCAAAACAGCTGCCACGTGATGCCAGTTTCCGTCATTCAACAAGGTTGTTCCCTGAAGCCCGTTGGCCACTCCGATTAAAGTGGACCCGTCACTGAATTCGCATGCGATGTTGTTGTTGTATAATACCAGTTGAAAACCGTTGTTTGAACCAGAACTGGAATTCGCCACGATACCGGTGTAATTGGCCTGAGAAACGGATGTTTGAATGTCTGCCTCAATGGTAAAATTGTTAAGACCAATGGCGAAGGACGAATTGGTGGGTACTGAAACATAATTGTTTGTACCATTGAAATTGAGCGCAGCTCCAGGTGAAAATATGGCGGAAACGACCGAGGAGTTAGCTCCCTGGCCGGTAACCGATGCTTTGTCGGCTCTTACACGGTAGTAATAAGGTGTGTTGACGGCCAAACCGGTAACATTGTACGTGAAGATACTTCCTACATTCAGTGCATTGTAACCGGTGACAAAGCTTGTAAAGGTAGGACTGGTGGATACATCCAACAGATAATTGGTTACCGTTCCTATAACCGGTGCAGACCAATTGGCTGTGAAGCCGGTTGGACTTATCGCGGTAGCCGGTAAAGCGGTTGGCACCACCATGGCATAACTTTCCACCTCGGTTGGGCCATTGATTTTAGTGCCTGTAAATCCGGATGGACTTAAATCCGGCACAGTTGTGGAAGTCGTTCCGCTGCTGAAGTTATAATACGCAATCAGGTTGGGACTGGTTGGGCTTACTACATTGTACATATTCGCCTGAATCTGGGCCTGAGTCCGGGTGGTGTTCCATACGCGTTCTTCGTCGATGGCTCCGTTGAAATATTGTCCGAATCCACCTTCTGATCCAATATAGAATTGCGTGTGAGTGGCATCGATTAATACCGGAGTACCTGAAAAAGCACCTGATCCGACCAGATTCCCGTTGATGTAAATGGTGTATCCTGTCGGGGATACCGCATAGGCAACATGCATCCATTGTCCTGCGACATAAGTAAAACTTGCATTGGCTGATGTGGTGAGCCATGCGGTACCATTTCCGATATCCGCATGGATACCTGTGCCTCCACCCACCAGCGTCATATCGAACGAGTTATCCGCGGAGACGCGCGAGGAGAAAATGGTGGGACCTGAAGTAGCTAAACTGGCAGGATTTACCCAGGCTTCTACGGTGAAATTTCCGCTTACTACCGTTCCTCCGGTGCTGAAGTTGACATATTGATTGGTGCCGTTAAAGTTTAGCGCGCTATCCGGAGCTGCCGGAGTTTGTGCGTAGGTATAAGCAAAGGATGCATGGATCAAAACAAATGCCAATACAAGTTTTCGTAGCGTTGTTATCATACGGATAGGGATTGAGTATAAAAGTTCAAAAATGTAGTTGCAGTCAGTCTTTGCCCGGAGGAGCAATTGCGTATAAGCCCAATGGTTAATCGCATCAGCTTCATGCAGAAAGATTACGGCCAAGCAAGAAAGGGATGTGGAGCCCCTTCAAGGCCTGGGAATGAATATAAATACGAGTATCGTGTTGGTGAAAGAGTCTCACTCAAAATGTGGAGTAAGTGAGAATCTGTAGTAAATATAGGGCCAAACGGTGATTTAGATTACATGTTTGAGATAAACTACAGTTATTAGTATATGAATAACCTGTTTTTCCCGATGGTCTTAATTTTGACTGAAAGCCCTAAGGAATCATCAGTAATAATAACGTGTCGCCTAGCATGCGGTAAATGTACAGGAGCGTTGAAGCTCAATGTTCACGAAAAAGGCAAAAATCTGTCATCTGTATGGAAATGGAGTTTTTGGGTAATGGAGTATGGTCAAACAAAAAGGTCCTGCTCTTCCGAGCGGACCTTTTCGGGATTTTAAATGGACGTTTGAGGACTAGGGTATTACAGTTTCCCTTCCGATGGAAGAGTAATAATATCCAAGTTGTTTCATTTGGTCTATGCCGTAAAGGTTTCTTCCATCAAAGATCACCTTGTTTTTAAGCAGGGAGCTCACCTGATCGAAATCAGGGGTGCGGAATAAACTCCATTCGGTGGCAATAATCAGTGCATCCGCACCTTTTAATGCTTCATAAGGGTCGTTTGCAAACTCAATTTTCTCTCCCAGCAGTTTTTTTACATTATTCATCGCTTCAGGATCGTGAGCACTGATGATGGCTCCGGCTTTCAGGAGTTCTTCAATGATATACAGGGCAGGTGCCTCGCGGATATCATCCGTGTCGGGTTTGAATGATAGTCCCCACAAAGCAAAGCGCTTGCCTTTCAGGTTATTTTTGAAATAACTGTTTATTTTTGGAAGGATAATCGTTTTTTGTTTTTCATTTACAGCCATTACAGACTCCAGTATACTGAAGTCGTAATTAACCTCAGAAGCAGACTTAACCAAGGCCTGAACATCTTTCGGGAAGCAACTTCCTCCGTACCCGATTCCGGGGAACAGGAAGCGCTTACCGATCCGCTCATCCGCTCCAATTCCAATTCGTATCATATCAACATCGGCTCCCAGTTTTTCACACAGGTTGGCGATCTCATTCATGAAGGTGATCTTGGTGGCTAGGAAGGCATTGGCTGCATATTTGGTAAGCTCAGCCGAACGTTCATCCATAAAGATGATGGGATTGCCCTGACGTACATAGGGTTTATAGAGTTCTTCCATCGTTTTCCGTGCCCTGGCAGAACTCGTGCCAATTACTACACGATCGGGTTTCAGAAAGTCATCCACCGCGTATCCTTCCCGAAGAAATTCGGGATTGGAGACCACATCAAATTCCACCTTTGCATTGACCTGCATCGCTGCCCTTACTTTTTCGGCGGTGCCAACAGGAACGGTGCTCTTGTCCACCACTACTTTATAATCCTTAATCAATTTCCCCAACTGATCGGCCACACCAAGGATATAGCTCAGATCGGCAGAGCCATCTTCACCGGGAGGTGTAGGCAAGGCGAGAAAAACGATTTTCGCCTTCTCCAACGCTTCTTCCAGGTTGGTTGTAAAACTGAGGCGGCCTGCTTTTATATTGCGGTGGAATAGCACGTCCAGGTGAGGTTCGTAAATGGGTACGATACCTGCTTTCATCTGCTTCACCTTTTCGGTGTTGATATCCACGCAGGTGACTGTATTACCTGTTTCAGCGAGACAGGTGCCGGTAACTAGTCCGACATATCCGGTGCCGACAACCACTATATTCATAAGCGCAAAAGATTAGTGTTTGGGTTTTCTTATTTCACAAATTCAAGTACTGCATTGGAAATGATAGTCAGCATTTCTTCATCCATTTCGGTGTGAATAGGAAGGGAAATGACAGTGGAGCAGAGTTTTTCCGTAATCGGAAAGTCGCCTGTTTTGTATCGTGGATCGAGGTAAGCCTTTTGCATATGCAGTGGAATAGGGTAGTAAACCATTGCAGGGATGTCTTTAGATGCCAGGTATTCTCTCAGTTTGGTGCGATCAACTCCCTGAAGTTGCAATGTGTATTGATGAAAGACATGAGTGGAATGAACGTCTCTTTTAGGAATAACGAAATGGGAATTATTGGCAAATGCCTTGTCATAAAAAGCAGCTGCCTTTTGCCTGGCAGCAGCATACTGGTCGAGGTATTTCAATTTAACCCGTAAGATAGCAGCCTGTATGCTGTCGAGGCGGGAGTTTACTCCGATTGAGTCATGAACATACTGAACCGATTGTCCGTGATTGGCAATCATCTTGATTTTCTTCGCCAAGGTTTCATCATTGGTATATAAAGCACCTCCATCTCCATAGCATCCCAGGTTCTTAGATGGGAAAAAAGAGGTGGAACCTACATGTCCTATGGTTCCCGCCTTTTGTTTTTTACCATTCGAAAAGGTGTATTCAGCGCCTAAAGCCTGTGCCGTATCTTCAATAACGAACAAATGGTGTTTGGTAGCGATAGCCATCAAGGCTTCCATTTCAGCACACTGACCAAAGAGGTGTACCGGAACGATGGCTTTGGTCCGCGGGGTAATGGCTTTTTCTACAGCAGCTGGATCAATGCAAAACGTTTCCGGGTTTACTTCCACTAATACCGGTGTCAGCCCCAGAAGTGCGATTACTTCAGCTGTGGCAACGTATGTAAAGTCTGCCGTAATGACTTCATCACCCGCTTTCAGGCCGAGTGCCATCATAGCTATCTGTAAGGCATCGGTACCATTAGCACAAGGAATGACATGTTTCACATCCAGGTATTTTTCCAGATCAGTCTGGAAAGCTTTGACTTCGGGGCCATTGATAAAGGCCGTGGCAAGAATGACGTCTTTGATCGCCTGATCAATTTCAGTGCTGATTTTATCATACTGAGTCCTCAGGTCAACCATTTGTATTTTATTCTTGATTTTCTCCATTTGAAGGGGGTTAAAATGTGCACGAATATAAGAAATTTTGAAAGAATGGCCGTTTATGAAGGCCTTTGGAAAGAGGGGAGAAGATAGCAGGAGGACTTTTAAAAAAATAGGTAACTTCGTCCTTGAAAATGAGAAAAGCGATCCTGAGTTTCTTGATGTGTTGTTCCTTGCTCGTCCATGGGCAAGGTAAGATGAATGATTCAGCTATTTTTGTTCCACTGATTCAGTTCAGTTATGCCGGTCAGCTGCCTGGCGGTGATTTGTCTGCACGTTTCGGTTACAATTCCAATCTTGCGCTCAATTTCACTGTCAAAACCAAGACGAACTGGATTTACAGCGTTGATTTCGCATACATTTTCGGAAATCAGATCCGGGAAAGCATGCTTGACAGTATCACCACAAAGGTTGATCACCATGTAATTGATATTAATGGGGAATTGGCAGATGTGCGGTTTTATGAACGGGGATTTTCCTCAACCGTTTGGGTAGGTAAGCTAATTCCGGTTTTTCATTCTAACCCCAACTCCGGTCTGATTATTAACCTGGGAGCCGGCTTTATGGAGCATCATATAAAAATTGAAGATATAGCTAACCGTAGTCCCCAACTGGCTGGCAACCTGAAAAAGGGGTATGATAAGCTAACTAACGGTCCTTCCGTTTCCGAATATATCGGATACATGTTTCTGAGTAATAACCGGTATATCAATTTTAACGTGGGATTCGATTTCATGCAAGGGTTTACCCAAGATCGGCGTGACTGGGACTATCAGTTAATGAAAAAAGATGACAAACAACGGGTGGATATGTTGAGTGGAATAAGAGTAGGATGGATTCTGCCACTTTATAAACGGGTACTCAAGGACCGCTATTATTACTAACAGGTCACATTACGGTGTACGCACCGGATTCTAATAATTATATTTAATTCCTTTGTCCAACACCTGATGCGCATTGTTTATACGGGGGTCCTTCGGCTGTATCTGCTGGTAATCCGATTGGTTTCATTAATTAATTCCAGGGCACGCAAGCTGATGAGGGGAAGAAGGGGCCTTTTTAGGAATATGCAGCGCGAGCTCGTTCCTGGCAAGGCGTACCTCTGGTTTCACTGTGCCTCCCTGGGAGAGTTTGAGCAGGGAAGACCGCTGATGGAGCTAATGAAGCGGGAAGACCCCGATTGTAAAATACTGCTTACCTTTTATTCTCCTTCCGGATATGAAATTCGGAAAAAATACGAGGGTGCCGACTATGTCTATTATCTTCCCTCCGATACTCCTGAAAACGTGCGTCGTTTTCTTGATCTGGTGCAACCGGCTGCTGTGTTTTTTGTGAAATACGAGTTTTGGTTTAATTTTCTGGATGAAATTGGAAAGCGGAAAATTCCGGCATATCTGGTTTCTGGTATTTTCCGGGAAGAGCAGCTTTTTTTCAAATGGTTCGGCGGTTGGTTTCGCAAAAAGCTGAGAACCTTTAACCGCTTTTATGTGCAAGAAGAGGCGTCCATTCAGCTGTTGGCCAGGCATGGATTTACGAATGCTTTGTTAAGCGGGGATACCCGTTTCGACCGGGTGCTGGAGATTGCGGCGGAAGCGCGGGAGCTTCCACTGGCCGCAGCATTTAAGGGTGACCGTCAGCTAGTTATTGTAGGTAGCAGCTGGGAGGCGGATGAGGAATTATTGTTGAGCCTGGAGCTGGATACCAGCCGATACAAATTGTTGATTGCTCCACATGAAATAGGGGAAGAGCAAATTGCAGCGACAGTAGCCCGCTTTGAAGCGAAATACCGGGTGATGACCTGGTCCGGAGCTAACCGTTCGAATGTGGCAGGAGCAGAGATTCTTATAATTGACAATATTGGTATGCTGTCTTCACTTTACCGTTATGGAACACTTGCCTATATTGGAGGTGGCTTTGGAGAGGGAATACACAATATACTGGAAGCAGCGGTATGCGGCTTGCCTGTAATTTTTGGTCCGAATTATAAGAAATTTTCGGAAGCGACTGAACTGCTCAGCGCCGGCGGAGCCTTTTGTGTGCATGACGCAAAGGAGCTTCGGAATGTGTTTGGTTTACTTACCGGAGACCCCATCGTACAACAAATCGCTTCAGAAGTCAGCCGGAATTATGTGAATAAGAAGAGTGGGGCTACGAGGAGGATTTACGATGATTTTAAAGCGTCCTTTCCAACCAGCTAAAAGCGGAAACTAGATTACCAATCCCAGTAAGATCAGCGTACCAGGAATTTTGAGATTATGTATTTCAATCTCAGCCTTGTTGATATCAAATTTAAGTACATCGTCTTCCAGTGTTACAAAGCTCAATGCAGCGCCTTTCCTTGCCAGCCCTTCCCTTTCTCCTACAATAAGCACCGCCTTGTTTTTAGTCATTTCTTTTAATTGCTTGATGGATCCGCTTTTGGCGGCTGTCACATACAGTAGATGACAATCGGTTACCTCTTCCGGGGTATTGAACTTCTTGATCACAATGGTACGGCCCTTTGCTTTTTTGGTTGCCGCGAGTTTCTCCAACTCTTTTACCACCGGAGAATCGCCTAACACGCCCAGTACAAAATCGCCCTGACTTTTGTTTTCCGGCCACTCGATGTATTTGATGAAATTATAAACGAACAGGGTGTATGATTTATAATCCACTTCCTGTGCACTGCACGTTTCCGCCAAACCCTTGGAAAAGAGCAACAGCAGCAGGAGCGAACCCCTCAAGAGTATGTTTCTTGTTTTACTCACTGTGGGGTTGCTTTTTTAAAGGTCATATTCCAGGAAAGACGCAGTATGAATTCCCTGGAAAGTCCGGGCAAGGGAGCATGGGGCAGATTGGTCGTACTGGTAGGTTCCGCATACGGCTGAATGAAAGGGACGTTCTGGTCCAGCAGGTTATATACTCCCAGTCCGACACTCAGACCCTTTACCGGAGTTTGGTAACGCATAAAAATATTCAGTAACATCGTCGGGTCAAACTTCTTTAGCACCGGCAATGTATCAGCATTCAGAGAGGTATAACCCCAACGGGGGCCGTAAAAGGATGCGGTAAGATTAACTGACAAGGCTTTGCTCAGATGGAACAGTGCATTCAGGTTTACTTTGTGACTCGCAAACCCAAGCAACATAGATGAGTCGGTGGCTACCCGGTAGGAGGGCACCCGGTCTTTGTTCCTGGCAGTATAAAAAGAATAATTCAATCCCACATATCCCCAGCGGGCTTTGATTCGGTATTCGGCTTCCAATCCCCGGGTGCCTGTTTTGCCTTCGTTGGTATAGGCATCCAATTGTCCAACACTGTAATAAATGATAGGCTGATAGGTGGTGATATCATAAAAGTTGACGGTAAGAATTGATTTTCGGGTAATCTGATAACCCAGCTCCAGCTCACCCACTTGGGTTCTTTCCGGATGAATGATGTTATTTGGACTAAGGTCGATATTTTCAATTGCAGGAGATCGGAATGACTCGCTATACAACAATTTGAAGTGGAAACGATCGTATTTTTTAGTAAGACCGATGCGGGGAACGAATGCATCTCCATATACGTTCTGTTTGTCATACCGGGCCCCCAGGACAATATTTACCAGGCGTGTTTTTAACAATCCCTGAAAAAAGAAAGCATAATTGTAAAAATTAATCGTGCTTTTGCCGTTGTAAAACACACCGGAATCCTGGTGGTCTATGGCCTGGTCGTAATAAAACTCACCTCCTCCGACAATATTAATATTCCTGGAAGGGTTGTAGGAGGCAGTTACGTTTGCAGTAGACCGGCTTACGGTTCTCAGGTAAGTCTGATCCAGAGAATCTCCCTGAGGCGTTCTCCATGGGCTTTGGTCCTTGAAATTGAGTTTAGGTGTGATCGTCCATTTGTCATTCACCAGCCAGGGGTATTTCAGTTCCATGTAAAAAGAATTGAAGTTCTGTGTGTAGGGCGAAGGCATTATTTGGTCATAACCGTCGCGCTGGGTGGTGTGGTAAAAGTCGGCGATGGCCCGGAAACTTAGTCCTTTATATGCAAGTCCCAGGTTTGCATAAGCCGGGTCGAGTGCAGAATTCCCCTGCATGGAATAACTGTTCCCATGTATATCGGTGTATGTCTGATCGCTTCGCTGACCTTGACCGATCATCCCGGAGAGACTCCATTCCAGGTCATTCATCTTTTTTCCTGCAGAAACACTGATATCACGACGCATATAATCTTTGGAAGTCTGGCCGTAGATACCAGAAACAGTAACCCCATTGATGTCGCCACCCTGTTTGGTAATGATATTGATGACACCATATTCGGCATACCCCCCATAAATGGCAGATCCGGGACCCCGAATGATCTCTATTTTTTTGATCTGGTCAACCGGGAAGTGGTTGCCAAACTGGGTGGTGGCATACATGTTCTCATTCATTTCCTGCCCATCCAGCAGGAGCAGGACTTTGCCTTCATGAGCCCAGTTGCCTCGCATACCAATACCAACTACTCCTTGCACATCCACACCGAAATCGATGCCTGGCACAAGACGTAATACGTCTATCAGGTCGCGAGCACCGGATGCTGTTATTTCTTCCTGGGTGACAAGGGTTAGGATGCTGGGTGACTCCCGTGTACTTAATGGCTTTTTGGAGGCAACGGAGATAAGGGAATTGATGAACGCTTCCAGCTCAGAAGGTACTCCATGGCCTTTTACGTTCAGGAGCTGTTCCAGGCTCATGTCGTAGTAATCCAGTGTGTCTTTTCCCGAGATTCTGCCGGTAGAGTCCTGTTGTGCGTGCAATCCGGAATATAAACCGGATAACATTAAGGGTATCAGAAAGAGAAGAAATCGTAAGCGTCTGATCATAAGCAGGTGGAGAGCGTGCACTTCAAAAATAAGAAAAAATAGGGATTTGGGATTTTTGGATTGAACAATTTTTGGATTTTCAATGTGGAGTTTTCCTAAATTAGGGTAGCTTTATTAGGAGAGGACCAAAGGACTAAGAATTTTTAGTCAGCCGATTGTTTGATCAGATAAGCTTAAAATTGCGAAAATCCCAAATCTTTACTTTATTTTTACCTTGGTTAGGATCCAGGAAATAAAACAAGGTTTAGTGTTTTAAGCAGATAGCAAATCCTAAAATCCTAAATCCTAAATCCGAAAATCCTTAATATTTTTCAGGTAATGAATTTCATCCGTACAGGCTTTCGTAAGGTAACTATTGGCTTTTTGTTTGTGATCCTGGTAGTGATCCTGAATGTCATTGTCAGTTATTTTATTCTGAGAAAGAACAGTAGTACGATTCAACGGATGACGGAAGTGGTGAACCCTTATATGGAAACGATGCAAGAGTTTAACCTGTTGGTAACTGAATCGAAAATGTATTCGACCAACTGGGTGTACCTGCAGAACAGTACTGAAGATAAACATAACCTGCAGGATCTGCACAGGAGCAGGTATCCCAAGTTGAAGAAAAAGATTAATGAGTTCCTGGTACTGCTGAATAAACAATCCGACAAAGACAGCATGGAGGCCATTTATTCGGGTTTTGAAGATCTGCTGAAGGAAGAAAAGAGGATCATGACCGGACTGATCACGTTTGAAGATTATGAAAACCCCAAAAAGAAATTTGTCGCGGAGGATTTGGTAGAGTCAGAGGTTCTTCCCAGGACAGAGGCCATCCAGAAAGCGCTTCAGGCGACAATCAGCCGAAACAGGGAAGAAACTAGCAGGATGCGTAATGAGTTGGTAAGCTCGTTCAACCACTTGTTACTGATATCGCTATTGGTTTCCATTGGATTATTTCTAATGACACTGATGGCAGCAGCCTTCATTTCTTCTGCTATCCGCAAACCGGTGTTGATGATGAAAGAGATTATTCGTCAGCTGGGGAAAGGGGAATTACCCGAACGGCAAATACCTGTCACCAACAATGTGATTGGTGAAATGGCGGAATCTGTAAACCGCCTTTCGGCTAGCTTTACCAAAACATCCGTCTTTGCCACCGAGATTGGAAAGGGGAATTTGTCCATCGGTTACGAACGCCTCGGAGAGAATGATTTACTGGGTAACGCACTTATCCGGATGAGGGACAGCCTCCGTGTTTACTCCGAAGAGATGGAAGAAAAAGTGAGGGAGCGGACCCGTGAAGTGCTGGAGAAAAATGGTAAGCTGGAGCTTGCCTACCGTGAAATCAGAGACAGTATTCATTACGCCAGAAGAATTCAGGAAGCTCTCCTCCCAGCAGAAAAATTAATTTATAAAGTATTTGAGGATGCCTTTATTTACTACCGCCCCAAAGATATCGTGTGCGGAGATTTCTACTGGTTTGCTCACAGGGAAGATGAAGTCGTGATGGCGGCGATCGACTGTACCGGACATGGTGTGCCTGGGGCCCTGATGACAGTGATTGGAAATTCTATTCTTCATCAGATCGTCAACTTTTCTGGAATTACCGATCCGGCTAAAATACTGAATCAGCTTGATAGAAAATTACTGGAGACACTGCGTCACCACGGAGGAGCAATCACTAATGATGGAATGGACGTATCTGTATGCAGGTACCGCATCTCCAAAAAGGAACTGACTTTTGCTGGAGCAAAGCGTCCGCTGTACCTTTTCAAGAAAGGAGAGCTGTTGGAAATAAAAGGCAATAAATTCCCAATCGGAAGTTTCCAATACGATACAGAAAAACTGTTTACTGAGCACCGCCTAAATGTGAATGCCGGAGATAGCATTTACATGTTTTCCGACGGTTACCAGGATCAGTTCGGTGGACCGGAAGGCAAGAAGTTTATGGTAGGCAGCTTTCGTGAATTGTTACAGGAAATTCAGCAGATGCCCATGAAAGATCAGGTTTCACGTGTGGAATCAAGGATGCAGCAGTGGCAAGGTACAATGGAGCAGACGGATGATGTGTTGGTAATGGGAGTTAGGTTTTAATTTATTGTTTCTTTCTATATATTTGCCCGTTCTAATTCGGCGTTGGTATCTGCGGGAGGAAGTTTTAGCCGGATCATATTTATTTAATGACTCTTTTGTTCCATGAAAAAAACATTCGTTATCATCTTTCTGTTTTTCGTTGTAACAGGTTACTCCCAGCATACTGTATTTATCAACAAAACCATGGATAGCAGCAGTACTTACTTTGGCGTAACCTATAAAGATCCGTTCCGTTGGCTGGAAAGCATGAAAGATACCGAGGTAGTGGATTGGTTTAAGAAGCAGGCGGAAGCAAGCAGTCGCATTCTCGATAATCTCAGCGGGAGAGATGAACTTATTTCTGAATGGAAAAAGCTGGATCAATTACAACCACCCCGTATCAACAGTCGGGAGTGGATGAATGGACGACTGTTTTATCGGAAAACGATGCCGGGTGACAATGTCGCAAAACTATATTATCGTCAAGGAATGGATGGACAGGAAGTACTGCTTTTCGATCCTTCCACTTTTATTCCAGGGAAAACACTTTCCATTCAGGCTTCCCTTCCCAGCTTTGATGGAAAAAAAATCATTGTTTCGTATGCCGAGTCCGGGGCTGAAGTTTCCACCATTCGTGTTATGGATGTGGATAGTCGCCAATTCCTTCCAGAATCTATCTATCCCAGTTGGTTCGGACCAACCGGCTGGACTTTTGACAACAAGGCATTTACCTATTCTACCCAGAAAACAGGAGACAACACAAGTCCCGAATTTGAACTGGACACGAAAACAAAACTGCATGTACTCGGCGATGATCTGAACAAAGATATCGACTTCTTCAGCGATGAGAGTTACCCGAACATGGGAATCAAGTCCAATGACCTGCCCTTGGCCGGGACCAACAAAGATTCAAGAGCATATGTCTTCGCGAACCTGGATAATGTAAGGCCTGAGTTTTATACCTATTATGCTCCTATTTCACAGATGAATTCAGGGAAAATCGAATGGAAGGTGTTGTGTAAACCGGAAGATAAGCTGGTGAGAGGACGCGAAATCATCGGAGAGGATGTATATGCCATCACCTACAACAATGCCAAAAATTATAAGCTCCTTCACACGACCTTGCGCGACCCCAATTGGAGTAAAGCCGATGTCATCGCCCCTGAAAAGCAAGGACAAACACTGGAAAGCATTACCCATTGTAAAGATTATTTGTTCATGACCTACAGCGATGGAATCAACAACCGTGTGTTTAAGTATAATCTCTTAACAAAAAAGACAACGGAAGTCAAACTTCCCTATCCTGGCAACGTGATCGTATTTGTCATTGACAATTTAACAAACGATTGTATGATTGGTATGTTCACCTGGAACAAACCCGGTACTGAATATAGTCTGAATGCAGTGACGGATGCAATCACCCCAAGTAATTTCAACAAAGCTCCGGTGTACCCGGATGCCTATAAAGATCTGGTAGTTGAAGAGGTGGAGGTGAAAGGACATGACGGTGTAATGGTTCCCTTGTCAATCATTTACCGAAAAGGTCTCGCGAAGAACGGAACCAATGTGTGCCTGATGGAAAGCTATGGCGCCTATGGGGAAAGCATGACTCCTTACTTCAGTATCCAGATGAATTCATTGGCTGTTAAAGGGGTGGTGATCGCCATTCCTCATGTGCGGGGAGGGAGCGAAAAAGGAGAAGACTGGTATAAGGCTGGCTATAAGAAAACCAAACCTAACACTTGGAAAGATTTTAACTCCTGTGCAGAATACCTGATTGCAAAAGGATACACCTCCCCGAACAGACTTGCCGGAACCGGAACAAGTGCCGGAGGAATATTAATCAGCCGGGCCATCACCGAACGGCCAGACTTGTATGCGGCAGCCATTTGCAATGTAGGATGCGCAAATGCGATGCGAATGGAATTTGCCCCGAATGGCCCTGTGAATATCCCTGAATTTGGAACTGTTTTCGACAGTACCGAATGCAAAGCACTTTATGAGATGGATGGGGTTCAGCATGTGGTGAAAGGAGTTGAATATCCAGCAGTAATCTGTGTCGGAGGATGGAACGATCCTCGGGTAATTGCTTGGGAGCCGGGAAAATTCGCTGCCGCCCTTCAAAATGCCTCCAGCTCAGGTCGACCGGTATTGATGAAGGTGAATTATGACAACGGACATTTCACAGAAGACAAATCGGTAACCTACGCCAATTTTGCCGATCAGTATGCTTTTGTTCTATGGCAATGCGGACACCCTGATTTTCAGTTGAAAAAATAGCAGTAAGAAACTATTTTGCTTTCATCTTGTTTCCCTTGGCATCGTGGGTAACTTCAGCTAGCTCCAGCGCTTCCATAAGTGGTGGTATATACATGCCAAAGCGGCCACGCAGTCCCTTTTTTAGTCCATACCACCCACCTACAGGGTTCTTTGGTGAACGTCCCCAGGCTTCTACGGTACCTTCTTTCGCAGGTTTCTGTTCGTCAGCACTTCCCAACTCCATCCAATCTCCATGTTTTTTCAGCATGGCATGAAGATCAGAGAGGCATTGATAATCATAATGTAAAACAGTTTTACCTACCGTGCAAACGAGAATAGGTTTGCCGTCCTTTTCGTCGGTATGCATGGTATACTCCGATGTCAGGGGAGGTGTTTTGAGTTTCAGTGGTTTTTCTTTGGTACCTATTTTATAGCTCATGATATGTATTGACTTAGGAGTTAAAAAAAGAATTAGACGAACCGACCAGCGTAAGGAACTCCTGTTTCGGTGGCGCCTCCGGCCCGCTTGCCTTGAGTTGTTCCTGGAAATGTTTAAAAGAGGGTAATCCAAGAAGTATCTGTTGGTCTTCTTCTGCTTTGAAATACGCGTTGTGCGTAAATGACTTACTGTCCGGTCCGAGGCAAACATGGTAATGAATACCGGTATGGTTGAGCTTTTGAAGATCTGCCATGACCTGTCGGATATTTTGCTGATTCTGCTCTGCATAATCGGCCTTGACGGTATAACTTACGCGTACGATTTTCATAACAATAAGTGTTAAAAGGGTTAGTTGACCGGTATGTTTATCAAAATGAATTCTACCCCTAAAATACCATTTCTTTAAGAAACGGATCACTTCTATATGAAATCAATTTTGACTGCGTCGTTTGCTAGTTTTGTTACTAATTACATGAATACTAATAAGTTGCCGGAGTAAGTATAAATTATCGTCAACCGCTGCCTTAATTAAATTTTAATAATTTTGTTAATCATTTGCAATTCCTTACTCAATCAACTAAAAGGTAAATCATGAGACAATTCAAACCTGTCCGGAGCATGCTCCAACTCGGCTTTGCTATTACCATTTTCGTATCGTCTTGTACTTATGGTACAAGAAACGTTACTTATAACACGACGCCCGCTCCTGCAAACACGACAACAGTTGTAAATACTCCACCGTCACCCCCACCACCGCCTCCTGATAATAGCGGAAATGTTGTGACAGTTCCTACCCGTAGTACAGTGCCTGTCGTGATTGAAGGTAAACCACATATTCAAGTCGCCTATCCTGTAAATAATCCGTATGTAGCATCGGACCGGCATGTGCAGTTTGGAGCCCATATTGACCTGGTCAATTATGCTGCGGACATACAGGTGACCTGGAACGGAAGCGCATTAAGCTCCTGGTATTTTAATCCGAAAGATGGTACCCTGAATGCAGATCTGCTGCTTATGGATGGTAACAATGTGCTAAGTGTTGTCGCTAACAACTCTTTTGGGAGCGATGCAGTTTCTGCCTTTATGCAATACACTCCTCCTGTGAATTATCAAACAAATACAGGAGGCTACATAACTACACCTCAAATTGTGATGGTGTCGCCAATGGATAACCGTTTGACTACCGCAAACAATCTGGTGGCCATAACCGCTACTATCAATAATGTTAATTCAATAAACGAAATCCTGGTGAAGCATAATGGTGTCAGCCTGGCTAATTTCACGTTCGATCCATACAGCAGAACGCTTCAGTTGCAAGAGCAATTATTTCCAGGTGACAATTATTTTTGCCTTGTCGCCACTAATGAGGCGGGGACGGACGACAAGACGCTTAATGTGTATTTTGCCCCTCCTGTTGTAGTGAGCGGAAATACCATTCAACCGCCTATTATTTCACTTGCCAATAACTTGCCCAACCCTTATATTATCTATAAAAATCAGGTCACCATTGGTGCAATAGCCGCCAATATATTTGACAAACATCAGCTGGAAGTAGTGGTAAACGGTCAAAGAACCCGAGATTTTTTCTTTTCAGAGTCTACCGGAGAAATCCGGATTGATCTGGTTGCTGCTCCAGGCAGCAACCACATTTATATCCGCGCGAATAACGATGCCGGATCTGACAGCCGCAGTCTCGATGTAATTTACTCCCTCCCATCCCTTCCGCTTCCTGTCATTAACATCACTGCTCCTTTGGGTAATCCGTTTCAGTCGGTGAACGATCAGGTGCTGATAGATGCTTTTGTGGACAATATCTGCAATGCCGATCAGATGGAGGTCGAGGTCAATGGTGTGCGGGATGTTCCTTTTAATTATTATCCTTCTATCCGCAAAATGGAACTCAGTGCGCGTTTAAATCCAGGGGGGAACTCCATTCATATTCATGCTCATAATGCCTCCGGAGCGACCCACCAAACCATTCAGGTTATATTTACACCTCCAGCTATCCCTGCACCCGAAGTAACTATCGTGACTCCTATCAGCAATCCCTTGCACTCGGCTGTGGGCACGGCTAATGTGGTGGCGCATGTGCGCCACGTGAATTCACAAAGTGACATTCAGGTAAAATTGAACGGTAACTGGTTAACGAATCTTAATTTTGATGGAGGTTCACATGAGCTGAGATTCTCGGTTCCACTCAATGAAGGAAGCAACCGGGTGAAAATCAGTGCATCAAATAGCGGAGGAACAGATTATAAAGAGCTTACAATCATTTACGCCCCTGCCCCCAACAAACCGGTGGTGCTTTTTACTTATCCGTCTTCCAGTCCTTTCGAAGTAACAACATCCTCCATAACCTTAACAGCGTCGGTAAATAATGTAACCGGGCCGAGAGATATTGAGCTGAAACTAAATGGTACTATCCGGACGGATTTTGCCTTCAGTTCCGCTACACATCAGCTACAGTTCACCGCCCCGCTGGCACCCGGCAATAATTTCCTGAACCTCTCGGCAACAAATAGTTCCGGTTATGATTCCAAATCGATGGAAGTAACCTACCATGCCCCTCATGTCGATCCTAAACCGAGTGTGACCCTTCTTAATCCTGCCGCCTCTCCGTATACGAGTATGACCAATACCACAACTGTTACAGCTGTTGTGATGAATGTTAATGCTGCAGCGGATATTCAGGCAAAGGTGAACGGGATTCTTGCTCCGAACATCAATTATGATCTGCATAGCCATCAATTGGTATTTAATGCTTCACTTCATCCAGGCAATAATCTGCTATCGGTGGAAGCTGCAACGACAGCGGGATCAGACGGTAAGTCCTTTGACATTATTTACAATGCACCTGCACCGCAACGCCCGGCAGTATCCTTGACAAGCCCCGCACGAACTCCGTTTAATACGACTACGGGCAATATGAGTGTTGAAGCCCATCTACTGAACATTGATAACCGAAACGAAGTGATGGTTACCGTCAATGGAACTCCAGTGACTAATTTTAATTTTCACCCATCGACGCAGGTACTTGATTTTTATACGGATCTGCGATCAGGCAAAAATGATTTGAGTGTAATGGCGACCAATGCAGGAGGGACGGACAAGAAGGATTTTGAGGTGAATTACACCCCTGCTTCGGGTAACGGAAATGCCGGCAATGTTCCCAAGCCTGTTGTTCAGTTAATGAACCCTTCCGTCAGTCCATTTGCCGTCTCTGCTGCTTCGATCACATTGAATGCATTTGTTGAAAATGTGGCTGCTAATGATGTGCACCTGACCCACGACAACAGTCCGGTTACCGGTTTTAGTTTTAACCCCGGTAGTCATGCCTTGAATTACACTACGTCGCTTCATCCGGGAGCCAATACTTTTGTGATATCAGGGAGCAATACTAGCGGTGCCGATTCCAAGACAGTGGTTGTTAATTTCACGCCGGCAGCTCCTGCCGGAAACCCACCTGTGATCACCCTGACTTCTCCGGGTCAACCCGGATTTACTACCACTGATCCGCATTTCGCGGTGACTGCCCTGGTGACTAATATGACTGGCAACACAGGTATCAGTGTGAATATCAATTCGAGTCCCGTTCCTTTTACGTTTGATGCAGGAACCAAGGTGTTAACAATCAGTGGTCACTTGCAAACGGGACAGAACGATATTCACATTATGGCAACAAACACCTCTGGTACCGATTCAAAGACTACCTCGGTAAAACTGTCGACTTTGCCAAACCTGCCTGGAGCCGGTATTCCGGTTGTTACGTTTACCAATCCAAATCAGAGCTTGGTGTCCACAACTGATATGAATTTCGTCGTATCTGCTACCGTTCAACAGGTTGCCAGCAGCTCTGAGCTTACGGTGACTAACAACGGTCGCCCTGTTCCATTTAATTTCAATACCTTCAATAAACAGGTATTGATAAACGGTCCGTTAGCCAATGGAAGTAACAGTTTTGTTATCAAGGCCGTTACAACAAAAGGTATCGATTTAAAAACGGCTGTAGTCAATTTTACACCCGCAGCAACAGGAGGGAAAGTCGGTAAACCAGTGATACAACTGCAAACACCAGTAGCACTTTCTTCTACCGTGGCAACAGCAGCTCCTGCTGTTATTGTCGTTGTTTCGGGAATCAATGCTGGCAGCGACGTGTCAGTGAAGGTTAACAATGCCGTTTTTACTTCCGGAATCATGTATAGTCCGCTAACGCACACCATCACATTTACTCCTTCCTTGATACTTCTTGGCTTGTAACCCGACTTCTTCAGCTCTCCGAAGGTCTTGATCTTAGTAATGTTTGCTTTCATAAATGCAATTAGCCTTTAATGTTTTTTCTTCTATTCTG
>Ga0206975_1027_pt1 | contig 45703 bp, 39 predicted proteins | sample Alteio_BWOrgHeat_81_FD_152919 | JGI IMG/M metagenome (GOLD analysis project Ga0206975, IMG submission 152919) | Enriched cells from forest soil in Barre Woods Harvard Forest LTER site, Petersham, Massachusetts, United States -... | ecosystem: Environmental > Terrestrial > Soil > Temperate forest >... | reverse complement strand
TTCCGGAGCAGTAATTAGGGGAGAATGCTAACCTCAGAGCAATCACACACTTATCAAACCCTACGGCCTATGTTCGCAGATAATTTCGATTTCGTGTTCGAAAGTTTCAATAGGAATTTTCAAATGGGAAACGAAGCTGTAAAGCGCAAAAGCAATGATTGACAACTTTCCCCGGGCTGCCATAGGATTCGCACGGGTTTCATTAAGCACAATGTTTGTCAAATTAAAGGAGATCGGCGCGCTTGCAACCGAATCCGATTCTTGGGGTATTTCTGCACTGGCTCGGCGGACTCGCGTCGGCCAGCTTTTACGTTCCGTACCGGAAGGTACAGGGGTGGTCTTGGGAGACGTACTGGCTTGCAGGCGGCATTGTTAGCTGGATCATTGCGCCGTGGGTGATGGCGTCGCTCTTCAGCAAAGATCTTCTCGCGGTATTGGGCCAGGCGCCAGGTTCGGTGCTGTGGTGGTGCTTCTTTTTCGGGTTGCTGTGGGGCTTTGGCGGACTGACATTTGGCCTTACGATGCGATACCTAGGCCTGTCACTTGGGATGGCTGTCGCGCTAGGGTATACAGCTATTTTCGGAACACTGATTCCACCGATCTTTCGCGGTCAGTTTGGAAGCCTGCTGCACCAACGATCGGGCATTGTCATTTTGACGGGCGTTGGTGTGTGCGTTCTTGGCATTGTCTTTGCGGGGCTGGCTGGAGTTTCCAAGGAACGGGAGTTATCGATAGAGCAGCAGAAGGCTGACATTCCTGAGTTCAATCTGCGACTGGGCCTTGCGGTCGCTACCTTTTGCGGGATTATGAGCGCATGCTTCGCTTTTGGACTTGCAGCCGGCGATCCAATTAAGTTGCTCTCTCTTGAGCACGGAACCTCGGTGATGTTTCAGGGGCTGCCTGTACTGATTGTTGTGCTTACAGGCGGGTTCACGACGAACTTTATCTGGTGCATGATTCTCAACATTCGCAACAAGTCGTTCGGCGAGTACCTGAAGATCCCGGCTGGCCAGCCGGCGGCTTCTTCGCTGGCTATCAATTATGTGTTGTGCGCGGTTGCCGGCTTTACCTGGTATCTGCAGTTCTTCTTCTATTCGATGGGAGCGACGCAGATGGGAAAGAAGTATGGGTTTTCAAGCTGGACGTTGCACATGGCGAGCATCATCATCTTCAGCACACTCTGGGGCATTGCGCTGCATGAGTGGCGCGGGGTTGGGCGACGGACGAAAACGCTGGTTTTCCTGACGCTTCTGGTGCTGGTTTCTTCGACGGCGATTGTGGGATACGGCAACCTTTTGAGTACGCGATAGGGGGAAGAAGGAGAGAGAAATGGGAGCCTTGACGTAATGCAATAGATAATCTATATCTTTACAGAATCTTCCAGGGCCTCTCAAATGGGCGTGCGGACTTTCGCTGAATTTGGGGGCTCGTTTCCTAACGATGGAAGTTGCCGGGATTAAGAGGAACGAAGATATGAGCGTGGGTACGAATTCAGGTGGCAAGTCGGCCGATTGGGCGTTTTCGATTCTGGATGCTTTTCAGATAGAGATTCCATCGTGGGGATTCGCCAACACGGGAACTCGCTTTGGAAAGTTTCTACAGGCTGCGGCAGCCTCGACCGTTGAAGAGAAGTTCAACGACGCAGCAGAAGTAAATCGACTTACCGGCAGCACTCCAACGATGGCGCTCCACGTTCTGTGGGATTTGCCGAATGGTCTGGATGATGTGGAGAAGGTACGGGAGTTGGAGCAGGCCACGGCGATTCAATCTGGCTCCATCAATCCCAATCTCTTTCAGGATCAGGAATATAAGTTCGGCTCGCTGTGCAATCCTTCTCGCGAGATTCGGGCTCAGGCGGTTGCGCATATGCTGGCGTCCATTGAGATTGCTGGCGCGCTAAGCTCTCGCGATATCTCGCTGTGGCTCCCTGACGGGTCAAATTATCCGGGAACGCAGAGCATCCGCCGCCGTATCGGATGGCTTGAGGAGGCTTTGCAGGAGTCTCATAGTCATCTGGCGGAAGGGCAGCGCCTGTTGGTGGAGTACAAGCCCTTCGAACCAGCTTTCTACCATACCGATATCGGCGACTGGGGTATGGCGCTGCACCTTGCCCAGTGTGCCGGACCGCAGGCCAAGGTCCTGGTGGACACCGGTCATCATTATCCGGGGCAGAATATCGAACAGATTGTCGCGTGGCTGATTCATACCGGCATGTTGGGTGGATTCCACTTCAACGATCGCCGGTATGCCGATGACGATCTGACGATCGGCTCGATTGATCCTTATCAGGTGTTCCGCATCTTTCACGAGATTCATGCAGCGGCCAACGAGGCCGTGGAACTGGATGTCGCGTTCATGATCGACCAGAGCCATAACCTCAAGGGCAAGATGGAGGCGATGGTGCAGACGGTTTGTACCGCGCAGGAACTCTGGCTGAAGGCAGCTTCGGTAGATTTGGAAGAGCTCAATCATTTGCAGAACAAGTGCGATCTGGTGGCGGCTGAAGAGTTGTTCCGCGGGGCGTTCTGGCAGGATGTGCGTCCGCTGGTAGTCGAGTGGCGGAGATCGCGGAATCTGCCGGCCGATCCTCTTGCAGCTTTGCGTTCCGGCGGCTATGTTGAACGGATTACCAAGGAACGCTCAGGAAAACAAGCTGCAGTAGGAAGCTACGCCTGAGGCAAAGATCGCTTCGATTTCAGCAAGCCGCCCGTGACGGCAATCCGGGCGGCTTTGTTCGTCCTAATTGACGCTGAGCCCCGCGGCGTTATTTCATTGGCAGCAAAGTTGAGGTAAGGAAGATGCGTTTGTTTATGAAGCTGAGGTTTGTTCTGGCTGTTGGGCTATTGTCGCTGTCTGTCCATGGTTATGCTGCGGGAGAGAAGGCGGCGGGTGCTCCGGTGAAGTTGCGCACGGATGACCTGGTTACACCCTTGGGGCTGGACAATCAGACGCCGCATTTTGCGTGGCAGCTTAGCGATTCACGGCGGGGCGCGAAGCAGACGGCTTATCAACTGCTGGTGGCTACGCGGCGGGAACTGCTGGGCTCAGGCAAGCCGGATGTGTGGGACAGCGGGCGTGTCGATTCAGATCAGTCTGTCGGCATTGCATATCATGGCGCGCCCCTCGTGGCTTCAACTCGCTACTACTGGCAGCTGAAGGCATGGGATAAGGATGGCAAGGCGTATCCGGCGAGTGAGATCAGCTGGTGGGAAACGGGCCTGCTGGGGCAGGAAAACTGGCATGGCAAATGGATCGGCTACCAGACGTGGGAAGAGTCGGGTGTGCGCGCGGCGGATGCTGCATGGGTCACCACGGCGGACGGCGGTGAGCTGGCCCGCGTTAAGGCGGACGAAGAGCATATCGCCTACCGCCTGCCGTTCAATCTCGATGGCACTGCGCAGCACGCCGTGCTTTTTGTGACGGGTGAAGATGTTGCTTCTGCCTGGGTGAATGGCGCACAGGTCACACAGGGCGAGCCGCTGCCGCCCTGGAAGCAACTGCCGTGGAAGAAGTACAAGCAGATCGATGTGACGAAGCAGCTTAAGAGCGGCGCCAACTTGCTGGCGGTCGAGATTATGCACTATGTAGTCGATCCCAACGGACAGGCGACTGCGGAGACTCCCCCGATGAGCGCGACGCTTCTGGTGCAGCGCGCAGATGGCTCTGTTGTGCATTTCGTGAGTGGAGCGAATGCGGAATGGAAGGCTTCGATTCATCCGGCGCAGGGATGGAACAGCGGCTCTACTGAGGACGCATCGTGGAAGCCCGTGATTGCTTTCGTGCAGCCCGCGACGGAAGGCGATCCTCTGGGCAAGCCGTGGCCTACGCAGACGGTGAAGGCGCTTCGGCATGACTTTGACATTCATAAGCCGGTCGCATCGGCGCGGCTTTATACTACGGCGCTGGGTGTGTACCAGGTTTTTCTGAATGGCAAGCGGACTGGCGATGAGGTGCTCTCACCGGGGTGGACGGATTACCGGCTTCGGCTGAAGTATCAGACGTACGACGTGACCGGTGCGCTGACACAGGGCAGCAACGCGATTGCCGCGCTGGTTGCTCCGGGGTGGTATTCAACGCCGCTGGAGTGGTTTCAACAGCCGAACGTTTACGGTAAGACGTCTCCGTCGCTGATGGCCCAGTTGCGTATTACATACTCAGACGGCAGCGTGGACTGGGTGACGACTGACGATAGCTGGAAGGCAGATAATTCGCCGATCTTCAAGTCGGAGATCTACGATGGCGAGTCACAGGATGCGCGGCTCATTCAGCCGGGCTGGAATGCGCCGCACTTTGCTGCGGCGAACTGGAAGCCGGTTGAGATTCATTCGCCGGACCTGAGCGGGATCAGGATCGACGGGCAGGATTTTCAGCCGATTCGCGTGGAACGGACGCTTACGCCGAAGGCTGTCACCGAGGCTAAGCCCGGTGTCTATATCTACGACATGGGGCAGAACTTCTCCGGGGTGGAGCGACTGCGACTGCAGGGGCCGGCTGGTACTGACGTCCAAGTGCGTACGGGAGAGATTCTTAATCCGGATGGGACGCTGTATACGGATAACCTGCGGACGGCGAAGTCTACGGATCACTTCATTCTGGCAGGCAAGGGAACTGAGGAGTTCCAGCCTGAGTTCACTTTCCATGGCTTCCGTTATCTGGAGCTGACTGGCGTGAAGGGCAAGCCGGGTGCTGATGCAGTGCGCGGTGTTGTTTTCCATACTGATGCAGCCTTCACGGCGCAGCTGAAGACGGGCAGCAGCATGATCAACAGCCTATGGAGCAATATTCTGTGGGGTCAGCGCTCGAACTTTATCGGCGTGCCAACGGATTGTCCGCAGCGTGACGAGCGTCTTGGCTGGACGGCTGATGCGCAGGTCTTCTGGCGTACTGCGACCTACAACATGGACCTGGCGGCGTTTTCGCGCAAGTACACGGGAGATATTCGCGGCACGCAGGTGGGCAGCGGAGCGGGGACGGAAGCGGCGGGAACGCTTTTTGGTATCTTCGCGCCGGGGATTGCCACGACTGCCTCCTCTTCCGGAGCGGGCTGGAGCGATGCGGGAGTGATCATTCCGTGGACGGCGTGGATTCAGACTGGCGACAAGACAGTGCTGGAGCAGAACTGGGACTCGATGACGAAGTATCTGGCCGCGATTGAGCAGGCCAATCCCGATTTCCTCTGGAAAAAGAACGCGGGGACGCCCTTTGGCGACTGGCTTTCGCCTGAAGGACCGACGCAGTATCCGCTGGTGGCCACTGCTTCATGGGCCTACAATACAACGCTGATGCAGCAGATGGCTCACGCGCTCGGCAAGACCGACGAGGAAGCCAAATATGCGCGGCTCTTCGCCAATATCAAGGCGGCTTTTGCCAAGAGTTTTATTCATAACGATGGATTTGTTGAAGGGGCCGATCTGGGTCCGTCGCCCTTCGGCGTGATCAACAATCCTGACGCCAAGGCCAAGGGTGGCGATACGCAGACCGGCTATGTGCTCGCATTGAACATGAACCTTGCGCCGGAAAATCTGCGGCCTGCTGTGGCGCAGCATCTGGTGGATAAGATTCAGGCGAATCACGGTTTGTTGGGGACGGGTTTTCTGGGCACTCCGTACCTGCTCTCTGTGCTTACTGAGAGCGGGCACCGCGACCTTGCGTATCATCTGCTGCTCAACACCAACTATCCTTCGTGGGGTTATCTGATCGATCATGGCGCGACGACGATGTGGGAACGCTGGAACGGCGACCAGATGCGCGGCGATCCGAGCATGAATTCTTACAACCATTACGCTTACGGCGCGGTTGCGGACTGGATCTACCGCTACGCGGCCGGCGTGGATGCTACTCCGCTTGATGCAGGCTTCCATACCGTTTATCTGCATCCAGCGTTTGATAAGCAACTGGGAAGCATTGACTTCAGTTATCCCTCGCCTTATGGAGATATTCATTCTGCCTGGACGACGAAAGGCGAGGCTGCTCACTGGGATTTGACGATCCCTGCAAACGCTACCGGATGGCTGGCGCTGACGAGTGAAGAGGCGGCCCACTACAAGCTAGCGGGTCAGCCGATTGCAGAGAGTAAGCTGGCTGAGGTCGGGCAACGCGACGGGAAAGCCGGATTCGTGCTGCCGGCGGGGCATTACAGCTTCGACGTGAACCCGTTGCAATAATCCGAATGGGGTTGCGTGCGATCAAAAGTGGAATGCTTGACCGATACAGAAGGTGATAGGCTTGCCAACATCCCCCAGAATCTCGAAGCGCGCGGGAGCAAGTATTGGAGCCAGCCAAGGGAGAGATCACCGTACTTTTAGCGCGGTGGAACAACGGCGAGCCTTCGGCCTTCGAGGAACTGATGCCGCTTGTATATCCCCACCTACGTCAGGTGGCAGCGGCGTACATACGGCGCGAGCGCAATCCCGACGTGATTCAAGCCACTTCATTGGTCAATGAGCTCTACCTGCGCCTGCTCAATCAGAAGCAGGCTGGATGGGAAGACCGCCGTCATTTCTACACATTTGCCGCCAAGGTGATGCGCATGATCCTCATTGATCATGCACGCGGCAACCAGGCTCAGATTCGGGGCGGGGGGATGCAGCGCGTCCCGCTGAGCGACGACCTTGCCTGGATTGAGATTGGAAGCGCCGAACTGCTGGATCTGAATAACGCTCTGGACGAACTGTCTGGATTGGATTCGTACAAGGTGCAGCTCGTCGAGCTGCGTTATTTTCTTGGCTGCACGGCGGAGGAAACGGCCACGCTGATGCAGATTTCAAAGGCTACCGTTGATCGCGACCTCAAATTCATCAAGAGCTGGCTTTACAAGCGTATCCATCCCCATGCCAGCCAAGGGCACGCGCGGCAGGATTGATTTCGCCGCGGTGATTCATAATCCCCCCGGTTACCGCAGTCTCCGTTAAGAATCGCTAGTTGCTGACGGGTCGTGCATCTATGAATCAGACGACCGAAACGTTTTTACGCATCGAGAGCATCTTTCATGCTGCTCTGGACCTGCCGGCGGAGTCGCGTCCTGGGTTTCTTGCGGAGCGATGCGCGGGTGATGCGGAGATGCGCGCCGAGATTGAGGGCCTGCTCGAGGCCAGTGAAGCAGAGGCTGAAATTACCGCATCGAGGCGGCTGGAGCCGGGAGGCGGGCGAGATCCTGAGATGGAGCAGCGCCGCATCGGGCCTTACGAGATCGACCGGCTGCTGGGGCGGGGCGGCATGGGCGCGGTCTATCTGGCGCATCGCGTAGATGGGCAGTTTGAACAGCAGGTGGCGATCAAGCTCATCGATCTTCCGCTGGCCACGGATCTTTTTCGCGAGCGCTTTCGGATGGAGCGGCAGATTCTGGCGGGTCTGAATCATCCATATATCGCGCGCCTGCTCGACGGTGGCGTGAGCGGCGACGGCGAACTGTATCTGGTGATGGAATACGTGCAGGGAACGCCGATCTATCGCTACTGCCGTGAGCGGCAGCTTACCGTGAGGCAGCGGCTGGAGCTCTTTAGCAAGGTGTGCGAGGCTGTGCAGTTTGCACATCAGAATCTTGTCGTCCATCGCGATCTGAAGCCGGACAATATTTTTGTCGCTGAAGACGGTACGCCGCGGCTGCTTGACTTTGGCACTGCCAAGCTTACTTCTCCATCGCAGATTATTAAGCCTGAGGGCGATCTGACGAGGCAGGGGTATCAGTCATTTACGCCGCAGTACGCGAGTCCGGAACAGGTGCTTGGGAACCCCATTACGACTGCTTCGGATACGTATTCGCTTGGTGTTCTGCTGTACCTGATCCTGACCGAGAGCCATCCTTATGAGCTGAAGGAGCTGACGACGGCAGAGATGATGCGGGTGATCTGCCAGGAGCCGCCGCGCAAGCCTACGGTGTCTAATCGTCGGCTGGATGCCGACCTCGAGGCGATTCTCTCCAAGGCTCTGCGCAAAGAGCCGCTTTCGCGGTATCTGACGGCGGAAAACATGGGCGCCGATATTCGAGACTATCTGGCAGGGCGGCCCGTTGGTGCGCGGCGTGGGACATTTCGTTATCGCGCAGTTAAGTTTGCTCGCCGGAACAGGATTGGGATTGCTGCCGCGATGTTGATTGCCGCCACGCTTCTTGCGGGAGTTCTGGGTGTGCTTTGGCAGGCGCGAGTGGCCAACGAAGAGCGACGCAAAGCAGAGGCGAGGTCGGCTGATCTTCGGCAGCTTAGTAATAGCCTGCTCTCTGAGCTGGATGAAGCGATCAAGCAACTGCCTGGTTCGACCGGCGTGCAGCAGCTGCTGGTGACTCGTGTGCTGGAGCATCTCGATCGCATGGCCAGGGATGCGCAGGGCGATCGCAATACGCAACTTGATTTGATTGATGCGTATACGCGGCTGGGCAATATCCAAGGTAACGAGTACGAGCAGAACATCGGAGACAAGAAAGGTGGGTTGAACAGCCTGGGCAAGGCTATTGCGATTGCGCAACAGCTTGCGGTGACGTATCCCAAAGATCCGGAGGTCCTGAAGGCCCTTGCGAAGGCCGAGGGAACCCGGGGAGAGATTCTGGGGCAGACTACAGACATCACGAATGCTGTGGCTGATTTACAGGCGGCTGCACAGATCTATGAGCGGCTACTGACTCAGCCGGGAGTTAAGCTCACGTCCGCGCTCTATTTTGAGGCTTGCAGCGCGGAGGAGACGCTGGGTGATGTGATGGGGCAGGATACCGGTCTGGCAGACACCGCAGCAGCCCTCGCTGCGTACAAAAAGTGTATGGATCTGGATAGCCGTGCATTACTGCTCGATCCGAGTTCGATGAAGGCGCGAGGAGGGTTGGCGAATGCGCAGCTGAAGATTGGAAATGCAGAGCTTGATGCCGACCCGGCGAGTGCGCTCACGGATTTTCGACTTGCGCTGCAACGGCTCGATGCGTTGCCCGCTTCAGAGCAGGTGACGCTTTACAACCGGCGTCTGCACGCTATCATTGTGCGCAAGATAGGTACGGCGCTCTCTGAGTTGGGGCAGTATTCGCAGGCTGTTCCGTACTTTGATCAGGCTATTCAGACGCATCAGGCATTTATCGATGGGGATTCCAAGGACGCACGCAATGTCGGCGATCTGAAGCGAGCGCTGCTGTACAAGTCTTACAATTTCGAATACGCGACGACGCCGGGGCTGGCTGCTGATGGCGGCAATCATCGCCAGTACCTGCAAGAAACCCAAACGGCGGTGAAGCAGTATCTTGCCACGGTACGGCGGCTGCTCAAGATTGCGCCGAATGATACGGCACTGCAAGCGGAGGAAGCCGCGGCCGAGGTACGGCTGGGGACTGTCAATTATTTGCTGGCTTCACGGGATGCGGAGGCGGAAGCGGAGTCAAGGCTTGGTCTTGCTGCGCTGCGGAAAGCTGCACAGGCAAGTACGGCTTCTCCGATGGTGCTGGAGTTGGTGATGATCGCGGTTTTGCCAGAGCAGCCAGCGAGCCTGCGCGATCCTGAGTTTGCGCTGGCGTGTGCTGAGCGCGGCGCCGCTCTGACTCATCGGAAGATGCCGGTGTGGTTGCTCTATCTTGCGCAGACTGAACATACAGTCGGCCAGGTCGACAAAGCACGCGCTACGGCCCGCGAGGGGCTTGCGCTGTTGCCGCCTGTGGCGCCGGGTGCGCCGAAGAGCTATCTGCGCCGATTGTTTGAGATTGAGGCTGGATCAAACCCGGCCCAGTTCACGCCAAAGCTGGCGAAACTCTCTTCGACAGCCGCAGGGCAGTTGCCACCAGCGCGGCAATGAGGAACGCTGCTGAGGTCAGGCATAAGGCGTATCCGAGGCCGGCGCTCTGTGAAACCAGGCCGATTATGTAAGGGGCTGCAGCGCTGACGACTCGTCCGCTGTTGTAGGCAAGGCCCATGGCCGATCCGCGCACTGCGGCCGGGAATTGCTCGCTGGTGATTAGGCTGAATCCGCTGAAGTAGCCGGTTCCGAAAAATCCTACAAGAGGGCCAATCACGAGCAGCGCGTGGGCGTCCTGTATCAGGGCGAAGGCAGGCACGAGAAGTGCCGCGGTGATAAGAAATCCGATATAGGTGAACTTGGGGCTGAAGCGATCAGCTATGAATCCGAAGAGGACGTAGCCGAGGAATGCCCCGGCCTGCATCTCGATGGTAAAGGCTGATGTCTGAACAATGCTCAGGCCTCGTCCACCCTGGCTTAAGGGCAGCGACAGAAAATGCGGTACCCATGAAAACAGGCCCCACCAGCCGAAGAGGGTGGCGGCGTTCATTGTGGCGCAAACAAGCAGGCTACGTCCGAGTGTGCCATGGAAGATTTGGGCTGTTGGTGCGGGGCGCGCTTTGGTCTGGAGCCAGGCTTCGGGTTCGCGCAGTCCGCGGCGTATCCAAAGAGCGATAAGGGCCGGCAGGATTCCGGCGAAGAAAACTGCGCGCCATCCGAAACGTGGAAGGATAAGGGCGACGAGGGCTGCTCCGAGAGCATAGCCGATCGCCCAGGCGCTCTGGACAAGAGCCAGTGCTTTGCCTCGATGCTGCCCGGGCCACATCTCAGCGACGAGTGCCGCGCCGGACGCCCATTCGCCGCCCATGCCGAGTCCGAGCAGCAGACGGCATAGCATAAGCTGCCAGGCTGTTTGCGTGAAGCCGCAGAGCGCAGTTGCTACCGAATAAACGAGCACGGACCAAGTGAGAGCGCGTGCTCTGCCATAGCGATCAGCAAACCAGCCGAAGCCGATTCCGCCCACTGCGCCCGCGATCAGGGTGACGGAGACCATCGCCCCGCTCATTGAAGCGGAGAGATGCATTGCCTTCTGCACTTCGCCGAGGATGAGCGCATACAGCATGACATCCATGCTGTCGAGCATCCAACCGAGAGAGGCTGCGACCAGCGCATGCTTTTGTCCGGGTGATGCCTCTATGAGCCACCCGTAGATTGCATTCAAGGTTGAGCCTCATGCGATAGAGTTCAAGAGTAACTGCGGGGCGTCAGTTTATCCTGCGGTGACCCTACTATACGAGAGTCAGCCGATTTGCGCGTTGCCATCGACACCGGAGGAACGTTTACCGACTGCGTTTTTCTTGCCGGTGGCGAACTGCGCGTGCTGAAGATTTTTTCTACGCCCGCGGATCCCGCGCTTGCCGTTCTCGAAGCGCTTGACAGCATCGGTCGCGGATTGGCAGTCGATGTGCTGCACGGCACTACTGTTGCCACGAATGCGATGCTTGAACGCAAGGTGGCACGCACGGCATTCGTCACAACGTCAGGATTTGAGGATGTTATCGCGATCGGCCGCCAGGCGCGTGCGAGCCTCTATAACTGGTTTGCTCCGGCGCCGCGGTATCTCGTGCTCAAGGAGCTTCGGTTTGGGGTGCCTGAGCGTGTAACTGCGGAAGGCATGGTACTTCGCTCTCCGTCAGACGAGGATCTGGCGGCTCTTGCTGAAGCTATCCGAGGCAGCGGGGCTGAGGCAATCGCTATTTCCCTGCTGTTCTCGTTTGCCAATCCAGAGAGTGAGTTGCGCGTCGAGGCGGCACTTAGAGTGCTTAACCTTCCCATCTCGGTTTCGCACCGCGTATTGCCTGAGTTTCGCGAATATGAGCGCGCTTCCACTACGGTTGTTAACGCGTGTCTGGCGCCGCGAATGGGCAGCTATCTCGGCCATCTGGAAGAGAGGGTGGTGCAGCGCAATTCAGGTAGCTGCGTGCGCGTCATGCAATCTTCCGGCGGCATCGTCTCGGCCAGGCTCGCAGCGCAGGAGCCCGTGAGGACGTTGCTCTCCGGGCCTGCGGGGGGCGTTATCGGCGCATGCCACATGGCCCGGCTTGCGGGATTTGATCGCGTTATCGGAATCGATATGGGCGGCACTTCGACGGATGTGTTTCTCTCAGCGGATGCTGGCGGGGCTCGGCTGACACGAGAGTCGATTGTTGCGGGTGTTCCGGTGAGCGTTCCCATGCTCGATATTCATACTGTTGGGGCCGGTGGAGGCTCCATCGCACGATTTGACGCGGGTGGGATGCTACGTGTCGGGCCGGAGTCTGCCGGAGCCGATCCAGGGCCAGTTTGTTTTGGCCGCGGGACGGCAGCTACAGTTACAGACGCGAATCTGATCCTTGGCCGCCTTGATCCTTCCAGTTTTCTTGGCGGTGGGGTTGAGGTCAACAGGCTGCGCACTTACGACATTCTGGAGGCGCAGAAAGGGTCACTTGGCACTGTGGAGGAGTTTGCCGCGGGAATTCTTCGCGTGGTTGAGACGCACATGGAGAGTGCTATTCGCCTCATCTCGGTTGAGCGTGGCCATGATCCTCGCGAGTTCGCGCTGGTGGCCTTTGGCGGGGGCGGCCCGCTGCATGCATGTGCGCTGGCGCGAGCGCTGCGCATTCCAACGGTTTTAATTCCGGCGATGCCGGGGGCACTCTCTGCCATTGGCATTCTGATGGCAGACACTGTTCGCGATTATTCGCGAACAGTGATGCTGTCCGGCGCAGAGATTACGGGATTGGACGGCATCTTCGACGAACTTGAAGCGCTGGGGCGGGCGGAGTTTATTGCAGAAGGACTTGAAGGGACGGCACAGCGGAGTCTCGATATCCGTTACGTTGGGCAGGGGTATGAGCTCAATCTCCCGTTTGATGCGACTGTTCCGGATAAGTCTGTTACTTCGTTCCATCGACTGCATCAGCAACTTTATGGGTTCTGTGATTCGCGAAAGGCTGTAGAGATTGTTAATGTGCGTATGCGAATGACTGCTCCGGGAGAGACTTGGGAGCCGACCAGGGGAGAGGTTGTGTCCAGCGACGGCAGTGCGGCTCTCTGCGATGAGCGGCCGATATTCTTCGATGGCGAATCTGTGTTGTCGCGTATCTACCGCCGCGATCTTCTGCGGCCTGGTGACGCGATACGAGGGCCCGCGATGATTACTGAGTACACTTCCGCCACAATATTGCCGCCGGGTTGCAGTGCCGTTGTCGATAGTCTGGCTAATCTGGTTGTCTCGGTCTCGCAGGAGGCGAGCGAATGACGAGTGCTGTGGATCCTGTCGAGCTAGCCATCTTTCAGAACGCTGTCCACTCGATTGCCGAGGAGATGGGCGCTACGCTGCGTCGCACGGCGCTCTCGCCGAATATCAAAGAGCGGCGCGACTACTCCTGCGCAATCTTTGATGCACAGAGGCGAGTTATTGCGATGGGCGATCACATGCCTGTACATCTTGGCTCGATGCCGATGTCTGTTGAGGCGGCGGTGGCCGCGATTGATTTTGAGCCCGGCGATATCGCGATTCTCAATGATCCGTATGCGGGCGGTACGCACCTGCCTGACATCACGATGGTTTTGCCCGTCTTTCTTCCGAGGGAGGCAAAGGCTGCTTTCTATGTCTCAAACCGCGCGCATCATGCTGATGTCGGAGGGACTTTCCCGGGCTCGATGGGACCTGCGCGGGAGATATTCCAGGAGGGAATGCGCATTCCTCCAGTACGCATTGTCCGAGGCGGCAAGATTGACAATGAGATGCTCGGCCTGATTCTGCTCAATGTGAGGACTCCACAGGAGCGTCGAGGCGATCTTGAATCGCAGATTGGCGCCTGTCGCGTTGGCGAGCAACGTGTTGCTGAACTGGCCGTCAAGTATGGCATTGGGCGGATGCAGGCGCTTACGGAAGCTTTGCTCGATTACTCCGAGCGGCTGATGCGTGCGCAGATAAGGACATTGCCTGCCGGGGGCTTCACTGCGGAAGATTGGCTTGACGATGATGGTGTGACGGACCGGCCTGTCCGGATTGCCGTGGCTATTGAGATCGAACCTGTGAAGGGCAATATTCGGATTGACTTTGCTGGGTCGGACGCACAGGTTGGTGGCTCGGTCAACGCTGTTCGGGCTATCACCCTCTCGGCATGTTTCTACGTGCTGCGCTGCCTGCTTGCGGAGGATGCGCCGGCGACGGCTGGTGTTCTGCGACCGCTCACGCTCAATACCCCAAGGGGCAGCGTTGTCGATGCGAACCCACCGGCGCCGGTTGCGGGAGGCAACGTCGAAACCTCGCAGCGCATTGTGGATGTGCTGCTGCGCGCGCTTGCGGAAGCTATTCCCGAGCGAGTGCCTGCCGCGAGTGCCGGCACCATGAGCAACCTGACTATCGGCGGCATAGACCCCAGGACAGGGCAGGCTTTTACTTACTACGAAACCACGGCAGGCGGCATGGGGGCGCGCCGTGGACTCGATGGCATCTCCGGCACTCACACGCATATGACGAACTCCCTCAATACGCCTGTTGAGGCACTTGAATACGCGTATCCCTTCCGCGTTCGTCGTTATGGCTATCGTGAAGGCTCAGGAGGCGCCGGTGAGTTCCGTGGAGGCGACGGACTGATTCGCGAGCTCGAATTGCTAGCCGAAGCCCAAGTGACGCTGCTGGCTGACCGCAGAAAGTTTGAACCCTATGGCTTGCAGGACGGGAAACCAGGAGCACCCGGACGGGCGGTCGTGACGCGCAGCGGCGACGGCGCTGAACAGGTACTGCCCGGAAAAGTGAGCCTGACGCTGCAGCCGGGCGATGTACTGAGGCTTGAAACTCCGGGCGGCGGAGGGTGGGGCAAAGCCTGAAGGGTGAGCTATGTAACTCTTTTGGATCGGCGAGCATCTATGGTGAATCAAGCTGCTTTCAAAGCCGATAGATTAACCTTTGCACGCTGTGAGAGACGGGATTCAGTGACAGGCCAGCTTAAATCGGAGACGCTCGAAGGCCGATTGACTGCCGAGACGATTGCACGGGTGGTTGCGGGCGAGTCGCAGGCATTTCATGAGTTAATCCGGCCTGTGGAGCGTGCGGTATACGTCATGCTTTTTATGCTGCTGCGCAGCGAGGCGGACGCCGAGGATGCAACGCAGGAGGCCTTCATCAAGGTCTATCGCAACCTGCATACCTTCCGTGGCGACTCGCGATTCAGCACCTGGGTGCTCTCGATTGCGCGCAACGAAGGTTTGGCGTGGCTGCGTAAGCGGTCCACGAGGCCGGAGGAGCCGCTGGAGCCCGTGCTTGAGGAGGCTTCAGGAGACTTTACGCCGGCACTGCTGACAGACTGGCGGGAGATTCCGGTGGAAGCCCTGGAACGGAAGGAACTAGGGCAGTTTCTTCTCAAGGCGATTTTGAAACTGCCGCCGATTTATCGGTCGGTCGTGCAGCTGAGAGATGTTGAGGAGCTTGACGTTCAGGAGACGGCCGATGTGCTCGGAATCACTCCCGGAACAGTCAAGGTAAGGCTGCACCGCGCTCGCACCATGTTGCAGAAGGAGTTGATTCCAGTGTTGAAAAGCTTCGCACCAACTCCGGGGCCGGGTTGGCGCAGGTTGTTCGGGAGGCGCGTATGAAAATCGATTGCAGGCATGTGTGGGATCACATCTCGGCATACATCGATGGCGATGTAGATGCCCTGCTGCGCGCTGAGATTGACCGCCACCTTGAGCATTGCGAGATCTGCTCGGCTGTTATGGATTCGACTCGCAACCTGATGATTTTGATAGCTGATGAGCGCGTCTTCGAGATTCCCATCGGCTTCAGCGAGCGTCTGCATAACCGTCTGGAAACAGTTTTCGCAGAGGAATAATCCACCTCGCGGTTTTTGATGTCCCGAAAAAATGAAATCCGCTTCGCACTGAAGAACGTACAGAACGTGTAAGAGCGATACGAGGGAACCGTGCGTGATTCATCCCGCGCTAACATCCGGTGATGTAATCATGACGGCGATTCATCCCCCGATTGAATTTGGCGTGAATTTTGACATTGCATCAATTGCAGATATTGCGCATTTTCCTGTTGCGCGTTGTAACCTTCGCGCCGTAGTTTGACTCCTACGGGGCGAAACGCGATGTATGCGGATGCGCTCATTAATTCGGCGCTTCTGTTCAGTAGCAACCAGCGGAGCTCTGTTCCGCCAACACACTGCAAGCGAGGGAATCACTCATGAAAACTTCGATCAATGCACTTCTGCTCACCGCAGCACTCACTGGTCTGGTTGGCGGAACCACCATGGCCTCGGCACAGCCCGTGAACAACAACGGTCCGGCCAAGAGCTCTTCAGCCAAGTCGTCGGCAGCAGGCGTGAAGCTTGTCGGCATGGATGACAAGGATAAGCATTCCTGTAAAGGCAAGAACGACTGTAAAGGCAAGGGCGGCTGCAAGACTGGCGACAATGGCTGCAAAGCCAAGAACAGCTGCAAGGGCAAGGGCGGATGCGCCACTGACGGCTCCAAGCCACCGAAGAGCATCTAACTCGCGTAACTCCGAACGGGGACGCGTAACTTTGTTGCGGTCCCCGTTGTTGTCCATGCTCCGACAAATGTTGGTTATATAACTCGCAGCTTCCAATAGAGGCAATGATGGCGGCCAACCGCTTCAATGCATTTCAAAATCATGGCGTCGGTATTGGATTGCGCATCCCGCACTACGAACATATCTTTGCCAATAAGCCGGCTGTGGATTGGTTCGAAATCATCTCGGAAAACTACATGGTGGACGGTGGACGTCCGCTGCACATGCTTGATCGCATTATGGAGCGTTACAAGGTTGTGCAGCATGGGGTGTCCATGTATTTTGGTTCTGCGCAGGCTCCGGATCGCGAGCATTTACGCAGACTGAAGCGTCTCGTTCAGCGTACTCACACGCCCTGGCTTTCCGATCATCTTTGCTGGGGAAGCATCGATGGTACTTATTCGCATGATCTGCTTCCATTGCCATACACATGGGAGGCGGTTGACAAGACTGCGGCGCGAATTCGCGAGGTGCAGGATTTTGTCGAGATACCGGTGGCGGTCGAAAATGTCAGCAGTTATGCGGAGTTTACTGCTTCTGAGATGTCTGAGTGGCAATTTCTGAATGAGGTCGTCGAACGCGCTGACTGCGGCATTTTGCTGGATGTGAATAACATCTATGTGTCTTCTGTGAATCACGGGTTCGATCCTATGGATTATGTCAATGCCGTCCCGGCCGAGCGTGTTGCGCAGATGCATATCGCAGGGCATACGCGTTATGACAAGTACATTCTCGACACGCATGATCATCCGGTTATCGACCCGGTTTGGGAGCTATATGCTCGCGCGATCGAACGCTGTGGCCCGACTCCGACTCTGCTGGAATGGGACGATCGTATCCCGTCGTTTGACGAGGTCTGGGCCGAAGCTCGCAAGGCGGAGCGATATTTGCAACCCGTTGCAGCGCATGACGAAGAGATGGCGGGGGCATCGCGATGAATCTCGAAGAGCTACAGCGAGAGATGGGCGCGGCCGTCATGCAGCCTCTTACATCTGACGAGTCGATGCAGCCCAGCGACACGACGGGCCATTGGCAGGGCCGCGCCATGGAAAAGGTGGCGGGCGAGTTTATTCGGCCCAACAGCCGCCTCACGGCTTTTGAGCGGCTTGAAATTTACAACCGGCAGTACTGGTTTCGGCTGCAAAGCTCCTTCATGGAGGACTTCGCGGGGCTTCGATCGGTTGTTGGAGATGCTCGTTTCGAAGCGATCATGAATGCTTATCTTGCGGCGCATCCAAGCCGTTCGTTCACGCTTAGAAATCTAGGATCGAAGCTTCTGGAATGGCTCCGATCTCATCCCGATTACGCCGGCAGAAGGCTCTCTCTTGCGTTGGATGTAGTGCGGGTTGAATGGGCTTGTATCGAAGCTTTTGACAATGTCGAGTTACCGCCGCTGACGGTTGACGAGGTTGCGTCGCTTGGCGCGGAATCACGTCTCGGGCTGCAGCCACATGTACAACTGCTTGCGTTGAGTTATCCTGCCGACGATCTTGTTCTGGATATGCATCGCAGAGAGAGGAGGGAATCGAGCGAGGCCGGTGTGAAGGCTGAGAGCGTCGATTCAGATCGGCATCAGTCACTACGTCTGCGTAAGCGCGCCACTTGGGTCGCCGTACATCGCGTGGATTTCTCTCTCTATTACAAGCGTCTCTCACAGGCTGAATATCGAACGCTGGCAGCATTGCTGCAGGGCATGATGTTGCACGAATCTCTGGAGACCGGATTCGAGGGATCCAGGCTGGCTGCGGGCAGCCGTGTTCGCCTGGTTGGACAATGGTTTACGAACTGGGCTGAGCTTGGGTGGATATGCAGGCATTCCAGTGACTCGGAATCGGCGAAAGGATCGGAACGACCTTGATTCGTCGCCTAACGGAATTGTATAGCTCATTCGGGAGAGTGCTGAACAGTCTGCAAAGCCCGCTGTTGCTGGCAATACGCCTTTACTGGGGTTGGCAATTCGCCCAGTCGGGCCTGGGAAAGTTGCACCGGCTGCCCCAGGTGGCTGAGTATTTTGCTTCACTGGGTCTGCCCCAACCTCACTTCACTGCCGCGATGTGTGCGTCGGTCGAGTTTTTCGGCGGCATACTTTTTGCTCTGGGGCTTGGCAGCCGCGTCGTCTCGCTGGCTCTCTTTATCAACATGACTGTGGCTTACTGGACAGGTGACCGTGAAGCATTCGGGCATATCATCAATGACCCCGGCAAGTTCTACGCCGCTGATCCATACACGTTCTGGTTTGCTGCACTAATTATCCTTATCTTCGGTCCAGGGTATTTGGCTTTAGATACATTTGCAGGCCGTTTCCTGGGAACTCGCAATCCCTGACGTCAGGCTCTCTAAATGACCTTCGCCAGTAGGACGCCCCTACGGGTTATGATGTGCATATTCCTGTGAGAGTTTTGTGCGCATCGCTTATATCCTGACCACGCTGGGAGTCGGCGGGGCTGAAATGCAGACTGTTGCGCTTGCTGAGCGCATGGCTGCGAGAGGCCACGCCGTCGCTCTGATTTCTCTGACGCACGCTGAAGAAGAGTGTTCCGCCCATCTTCCGATTCTTCGGTTAAACATGGCGAAGACGCCGTTCGGGATCATGCGCGGACTGCAATTTGCTGATAAGTTTATGACGCTCTTTCGGCCCGACATTCTACATAGCCATACCTATCCCGCGAATATTTTTGGTCGTCTGCTGCGCATTTTTACGATCAGGCGGCAGGGCCGTGCGGCGGTGATCAATACCATTCACAACGTTTATGAGGGCGGCTGGCATCGGAAGCTTATCTATCGAGTCACGGCGCCACTTGCCGTTTGCGTAACCGCGGTCAGTACTGCCGCGGCGGAAAGCTATCCCGCTGCGCGGAGAGAGGTGCGCGTGGTGACCAATGGAGTTGATGTCGAGGCATTCAGTCCCGACAAGAGCCGGCGAAGGCGCGTGCGCGCGAATATGCAGACAGGCAACAGATTCATCTGGCTGGCTGTTGGAAGGCTGGCGCCTGCCAAAGATTATCCCAATCTGCTACGAGCGTGGGCGCAGGTGCATAGCGCTCATCCAGAGGCGAGGTTATGGATTGCCGGAGAAGGAGAGATTGCAGATGTGATAACTCAGGATGATGTTATGGATTTGGCTGCGGGCTATAACTCCGGCGTAGAGTGGCTCGGATTGCGGCGTGATGTTGCAGACCTGCTCGATGCCGCCGATGGATATGTCCTGTCTTCGGCGTGGGAGGGAATGCCGCTGGCGGTGGGTGAGGCAATGGCGATGCAGAAGCTTGTTGTTGCGACGGATGTGGGCGGCGTAAGTGAGCTTGGCGGTGACGAGGCATTCATTGTTCCGGCGCATGACAGCGCGGCCCTGGCGAGCGAGATGCTGCGTGTGATGGCGATGGAAGAATTTGAACGGAGAACGATTGGCAAGCGTGCGCGAGGACGTATGGAAGATAACTTTTCAATGGATGCCAAAGCGGATGAATGGGAGCTCGTGTACGAAGAGGTAAGCCGGCTGGTGGCCGAATGACGGGTGTTCCTGGCAGCATTGTTTCTTACGTTCGAATGCATCGCTCTCTTGTTGCTCCGATGCTTACCGGCGCGGCGCTTCGCCTTGCTCTTATGACTGCGGCATTTGTGCTTACCGGCACCCAGGTGATGACTCAAGGAGATACAGCAAGTTACGTGACTCCGGGTCTTAGCCTGCTGCATGGCCACTTTGTCAGCGTGGGATTGCCGGAGATCGATCGCACGCCCGGTTATCCACTGTTCATGATGGTTACAGGCATGATTCGTGGCAATGTGCTTGCGGTTGTGCTGGCGCAGATTGGCGTTTCGGTTCTGTCGCTTCTGCTTGTAAGCCGGATTGCAGGCCGTATCTTTTCTTCGCAGGGAGCGGGTCAGGCTGCGGCGTGGCTCTATGCTGTTGAGCCGCTTTCGATCCTGTATACGGTTCGCTTGATGCCGGAGACGGTTTTTGTTCTGCTGTTGTTGTGTGTGATTGACCGGCTGCTTGCGTTTTACGCGTCGGGAAAGCTCAAGACTGTGGCGGCTGCGGGAGTTTTGCTTGCAGCCGCTACCTTAGTTCGCCCGGTCAGTTATTACATGGTTCTTGCGTTCGCCGTTGGGCTGGCTGTGACTGCGACGCGCGGACGAGGATATTGGTGGCGGGCTCCCGTTGTGCTGCTGGTCTGCACGGCGCCATGGCTGGCGGCATGGCAATTGCGTAACTATGCTGAAACGGGATACAGCGGTTTCTCAAGCATTGTTGAGAAGAATCTATATTTTTACCAGTCAGCCGAAGTTACTGCGGAGCTTGAAGGTAAGTCGCTCGGGGCGAAACAGAGGGAACTTGGTTATCCGGACGACGTGAGTTACCTTGCGATTCATCCGGAGCAGCTGAACTGGACCCAGGCGCAGCGCTTGAAATATATGCGAAGCCAGTCGGTACAGATTCTCGCTGCGCATCGGCGGCTGTATCTGAAGACGCATGTGGCTGGGGTTGCGGTAGTTGTGTTCACTCCATGCGCGACAGAGTTCCTTCAGCTTCTGCATCTTTATCCGGGAGAAAATGCAATGCCACGGCGCATTCTGAACGAGGGTGTCTTTGCTTCAATTCTGCGCGTCCTGTGGGCTTATCCGAGAGTGGCTGTTGCGATGGCGATGCTTGAGGTTATTCTGCTTACGTTCTATGCGCTGGCGTTCTTCGGATTGTTCAGGAGTAATGGCGGAAAGGTGCATTTGGCACTGCTGTCCGCGGTTGCGCTTTACTTCCTGCTTATTTCAGGAGGAGCGCAGGCAGTGGGGCGATATCGCCTGCCGGTCATGCCCGAGGTATGCGTGCTGGCGGGCGGCGGCGTGGCTGCTTTGAAGAAATCAAAAGGCGAGGCCGTCGAAGACCTCGCCCTTTGCGATCTGGCGATGCGCGCCTAGAAGCTGAAGACAGCTTGCAGGAAGATACGCCGGGGGGCTGAGCCTGAAGAGAAGATGCCTCCCTGCAGGCTTGTTGAATGGCCGAACGGATCCTGATCCGGCGGAATCAGCGTAAGAGTGCCGTCCTGGTCCTGTACCGGCGCGTTTACTGTGCCGATCGGTGTTCCGTAGTTGATGTTGTTGAAGAGGTTCAGTGCCTGCACGCTGAAGCTTAGGTTGTACTTGCGGCCTGTGCTCTGGTTGCCGAAGCCGCCGCCCGGTCCACCGCGTCCCCCGCCGCCACCACCAAAGCCACCAGGGCCGAAGCCGCCGCCCGGTCCACCACCACCCGGACCACCGCCGCCACGGTTGCCACCGCCACCTGGGGGAGGTCCGCCTCCTGGAGGTCCACCGCCCTGATTGGCATTCGGGTCAACCTTTGCAAGTTTCGGACCGATCCCAAATGTGCGGCTGATGCGCAGGTTGACTGCGACGGCCGCGGGGCCTTTTGCGGTGTTATTGCCGATGATCGCTTCGCCTGAAGTCGGCGGTGTCGTATCCAGGCAGCCGAAGGATGTGGGCTTATAACGCTGTGCCCTGGGATCGTCGATTTCTGGTGTTGTGAATTGGCAGTTGGATGCGTCGACTATGCCCGGCCTGTCGTTGTACACGGTGTCGTTGTTTATGTCATTGCTCGTTACGATGTTGTACGGCTTTCCGGACTGGGCGATGAGGAAGGGGTTGAAACGAATTCCCCACGGGCCAGTGTAGTTGCCGATGAGAAAGAGCTGGTTGCGCGAGACGAAGCCAGCTGGGCCGTAGTCTTTGCTGATATTTGCTGAGTCAGAGGCGATGGAGCCGGCCGCGCCGTCGCTGTTGGCAAAGCTCAGCGTATAAAAGCCGAATACGTTGAGGTTAGGACTGAAGCGCGCATTGGTGTTGAGAATCAGCTGATTCTGCTTGAAGATGCCCTCGGGGAAATATTGAAACACAGGGCCCAGAGATGGAGTGGAATCCGGAAAGTAAGGTGCGTTGCGATTGATCGTCACGAGCTGATGGACGCCGGAGGAGTGAAGATAAGTGAGGGTGGCAGTCTGGGCCTTGTTGATTTGACGTTCGATGCTGGCGCCGATCTGCTGCGTGTATGGCGAGTGATATTTAGGTGATACCTGATAGATCGTTCTGGTGTCTTCGTTGCCTTCGCCGCAAGTTGCGTCGACACTTCCTTTTTGCACGGTGTTGGCGAAACACTCGCCTGTGGGGCCAGGAACGGAGAATTGCTCCTGCTCCAAGGAGCGGTTGATCGTCAGGAAGTTATTGATGCCGAGGCGGTCGTAGAAGATGCCGTATCCGCCGCGTATAACAGTCTTGGCCTGCTTGCCGTTCTTGCCGTCGACGGCCCAGGCAGCAGAGATGCGAGGCGCCCAGTCGCTATGATCAGAGACGTGATTCTGAGACTCCCAGCGAAGGCCGCCTGAGAGTGTAAGGCGGTTGCTGTACTTCCAGTCGTCCTGGACAAAGACTGCACCGTCGAAGACATTTGCCACGATGTTCTGCTTGCTCGCAGAAGACGTGTAGCTTAACCGAGTTGGAGCCGCGGCGGTATTGTTATTGACTGCTGTGTAGTAGTCCGATGCGGCATTGAAGAGGAATGTTCCATTGAACCCGGCGTCGGAAAAATTCGCATCCCGGGTGTCGCGCAGACGCGTGCCGAACTTGACTGCATGCTTGCCGAGAGACATCGTGGTCAGGTTCTGGAATTCCCACCGGTCGGTGTGATCATGCGCGTTCAGCTCTGGATTTCCACCTGTGGAGAAGACGCCCTGGACCTGATACGTGGGACCGGTGCTTACTGGCGTGGTCGTTGAGATAGAACGGTCATACTGAAATCGCGTCTCGTTTACCGCGTGTTCGTTGATGATCTGCGTATCGCTGATCTGAATGCTGTTGTCAGTGCTTGTGGTGCCATTGGCCTGGGTGGGAAGCTGTGTTGAGCCGAGATCGCCGGTGGTTGAATCCCGGAAAAACTGGTAGCGCGCCGTCAGCGTGTTCCTCTGCCCGATTTGCAGATCGATACGGGGCGATACGTTGGTGCGCGAGCGAGGATTGGCAATGGCACCGGTTGGAGTGAAGGTCACAATGCCGTCTGCTGTCGGTACGGGGCAGCTTCCATCGAGATCGCAAGAGGTGACATAGACGCTGTCATTGTTGATCGAGCGATGTTCCGCAGAGATGAAGAAGGAAGTGTTCTTGTTCAGCGAGCCGTTGAGCGTGCCGTTGTACTGATAGCTGTAGTAAGGAGGCACGTTCGTTGTGAATGGATTGCCGGTGTTGAACGAACTATCGTTGCCCTGGATCAGGAACTGTCCGTGCAGCTTGTCGGTGCCGGGCTTAGTCAGAATTTCGATTCGCCCAAAACCGAGACGGTCAAACTCTGCCGAATAGGGATTCTGGTTGACACGAATCTCGCGGATGGATGACTTGGGAGGAAGCTGGCCGCCGGTGAAGCCGTCGATGTAGATCTGGCCGCCGTTGGGGCCGGCAGAAGGGCCGGCGAGCGCGGATAGTTCGTTTGAAAGCTCATCGGGATCGTCGGAGAGCGCATCGAGGTCTTTGCCTTTGATGACCATGCTGTTGGCGTTGCTGTCGGAGTCGACGCTGACTGAAGGCGAATCATCTGTGACGACAACGCTCTGTTGAGCCGCCTCAATGGCCATGGCTACGTCGATGCGCTTGGCCTGGCCTGCGGTCAGTACAAGGGTCTGAGAAACAAATGGGGCAAAGCCCGGGCTGGTGGCTGTCACGGTGTAGCTGCCAGGAGCAATTCCGCGTATCTCGTAGTTGCCGCCCGCGTCCGCGGTACCGGTAGTTACCGTACGTCCCTGCATGTTGCTGACAGTGATTGAGGTGCCGGGAATCAGGGCGCCTGACGGGTCGGTGATCCTGCCTCGAACAGTCGCTGAGGTCGCGGCGGCGGCGGCTGATGGTGCTGTTGACTGGACAGTGGCTGGCGCAGAAGGCGGGGTGCCTTGCGCGAATCCATTGCCAGGCGCAGTCAGCGTCAGGGCTAACAGCGCGCTAGAAAAAAAGGTAAGTTTTGAGTACACGTATCCCCCAAGGTCGTATGAATCGAATAAAGTCGCGTTACTGAGCTGCTTCCGCTCCGCCTGAACTCATGTTCCAGTTGGAAAGCAGCATGTTCTGCGTCGAGGCTGGCGCTTGCAGCAGTGGTTCGACGCCTGCCAGCAGAGTGACGGCAGTGACTTCACTTGTTCCCTGTGTGGAAACAAGCATCACCGCTTCGCCTTTCTGCAAATCGGAAAGATGGATTGCCGGAGCGCGGCTGATCATCGTCTGCAAATCACCACCGCGCCTGCCATTGCCCATGCTGCCTTGTCCAGCGCCGGGCTGTCCCTGTCCCGGCTGTCCCGCTGGGGCAGATACACCTTGCACGGGAGCACCTGGCTGGTAAGGAGGCCTTGCCGCATTGCCGCCAGTCCGCGGAGCGCCAGCTTGATCGCTACCCGCACCGGCAGCGGGATTCGTCATTGACGCCAGCATTTTAGCCATGTTCTCTGGCAGTTTGCGCATCTGGGCGTCTGCGCCCACATGCACGGTCACGGTCTGCTTGGTTGCCAGGTCTTTCAAGGTTAACGTCATGGCTGCGGCATCGATCGAACTGATGGTTCCGGATATATTGCGGAAGCTGCCAGAAACGACTTCGTCGGCGGCCAGTTCAAGACCGTCTGCATTCTTAGTTCCGCGTGCGCGTAGCTGATCGCCAACCTGAATGGTCTCAATCGGCGCTGGCTTTGCCTGGTTGAAATCGACTGAATCCGAAGTGTAGCGGCGCAGGATGGTAGCCGGGCTGGTGCGCAGTGTAATTGTCTTCTGCGTTGGGCCCGCACCCGAGGTGATCGTGATGATGCCTGTGCCCGCGTCTACGTTCTTTACGAGGCCGCCTACTCCATTACGCTGCCATTCTTCGCGATCCTTCTGTTGCTTCTGGGCCAGGTCGGCCTGCGGTATGGCAACGATCGAGATTGCTGTTACGGGGTCAGTCGTTGGTTCGGGGGCGATACGCACGAGCACGCGATCACCGACTGCCAGATCAGAAAACTGGATCGTCGCCGCGCTGGTCAGGTCCTTTGCACCGGGGACTACGCGCTGCAGCCGAATTCCATCAGGGACTGTGACTTTTCGCTCTACTCCTGCGTCTGTCTTTACTGTGATTGAACCGGGAGCCACGGCGATGATTGTGCCGAGAAAGCGGTTAGCCAAGGCCGGAGCTGTCGCCTGAGCAAGGGCAGGAGCGCAAAAGGAGGCCACTCCGGAAACGTTGAGAAGCAGCAGTGCGCATCCTGCGATAACTCGCGAGTTAAACCGGTTCAATCTCGGTTGCATATCTTCTCCATTGGAAGGGCAAACTTACATAGCCTGGAGCAAAGGGAGCTAAGGCAGGCGATCTATGTTGTTGCCCTTTTGTAGACGAGTACGTCTAAAGGAAAGTTTACCAACCTGTATGTAACGAATTGTGTCCGGAATTGTAACGAATTGTTACGGTTGCAGTTGCGCGGTGCCTAGAAAATTGAAACTTCCTGAAGGACTTGGAGCAATTCCGCTCACTCTGCGGTTATGCACCAGCACAGCGTCCTGATACCAGAGATTGATAGCGGGCAGGTCTCGCGCGAGTATCTGCTGTGCCTTTATGTAGTCGGATCGTCTTCGCCCCTGATCTGTCGCCCCATTCGCATCGTCCAGCAGCTGGTCCAGCTCTGCATTGCGATAGCGGCCACGGTTGGCGCCCTTAGGCGGGATACGCGCGGAGCTAAAGGCGTAGCCGAAGATATCCGGCTGCTCATTGCCACCTACCCAACGCAATCCGTACATCTGGAATGATCCCCGATTTAGATCCTGAATAAATGTGGCAGTTTCGAAGCTGCGAATTTCAAGCGCGATCCCAATCTGCGCGAGTTCCTGCTGCAATGTGGCGGCGAGTTGCCGTGTGCCGTCATCTGTGCTGGTTTTCATTGTGAGGCGGAGCCGGATTCCCTTGGTGTCTGGACGGTATCCGGCTTCATCGAGCAGTTGAGCCGAGCGCAATGGGTCGTAGTCGTAGCGCGTTACATCATCGGTGTATGCCCAATGTTTTGTGGGCAGCAGGCTGCTTGCCGGTTGAGCGCGCCCTGCAAGGAGGGTACGGATGATCAGGCCGCGATCGATGGCGCAGGCTATCGCCTGTCGTACACGCGTATCGCGGAGCGCGGGGTCGGTGGTGTTGAATCCGAGGTACATGACCTGCGTTCCGCCGGTGCTTTCCACCTGCAGATGTTGCTGGGTTGCGAGTACAGGCAGCATATCTGCAGGGATTGAGTTGCTGGTTACGTCCGCTGAGCCTTTGCGTAATTCGAGTGCGCGCGTTATAGCGTCGGGCACGACGGCGAAACGCACACGTCGGATAAGGTTTGCCCTGGGATCAGGCTGCCAGGTGAGGGGATTGCGCTCGATGACTACTTCTTTGTCGATTTCCTGACTCACAAAGCGAAAGGCTCCGGAGCCGACTGGATGCTGCCAGAAGTCGCGGCCGCTGCCCCATGGAACTATGCCCATTGCGCCTGAGGAAAGATTGGTCAGGAGGAAGTTATCCGGGTGTTTCAGGTGGAAGGTTACGGTAGCCGGATCGGGAGCTTCGATGGAAGCTACTGACGTGTAGCTGCCGGCCTTTGGTGTGATCACCGTCCCGTCGCGCATGGAGTTCATCGTCCACAGTACGTCGCGCGCGGTAAGCGGGCGGCCATCGCTGAAGTGAACTCCGGAGCGGAGATGAAAGACGACGGTCAGCGGATCGGGCTGGTCCCATCGCTCGGCCAGGCTGGGAGCAACACGGAAACTGGCGTCCCGGACTACGAGCCCATCGAAGAGGAGCTCGTCAATGTGTTCAGACTGGGCGTCGGTGCCGATGCGGGGGTCGAGGCTGGTGGGGCTGCTCTCAATGAGGAAGACTACGGTGCTGCGATCTGGAATGCGCTCTTTGCAACCGGTCAAGAGGATGAGGCTTAATGCGACGAGATGGGAGAGTCGCCTAAGCATAGGTGATTTGCCCCAAAATCGCAGGCCGTTTTGCTCCGGTGGCCGATGGCAGATTTCCTGGCTGGCCGTGCCAGGTCTGCCAGGCCAACAGGGCGAAGGCTGTCGCTTCTTTGGCCTCGGCAGGGAGGCCGAGCTTATCGCTGGTGATGACGCGACAATGCAGCGGTTGAAGTAGTTGCTGCAATTGATTCATAAGAAAAACGTTACGCGCTCCACCGCCGGAGACGATGTAGTCGACTTTAGCTGTTCCCATGCGGCTGGCACAGAATCGTTCATAGGCCGCGGCGATGGATGATGCGGTTAATGCGGTTGCGGTGGCGATGGCATCTTCTTTGCGTTGGCTGACTTTTCGACACTCGGCGAGGAAGCGGGTTGCGTATTCGCGGCCGAATTGCTCACGGCCGGCAGTCTTTGGCGGGGTCTTGCGAAAGAATGAATGGAGGAGGGTTTTTTCCAGGAACGGGTACAAAACCTTTCCTTTCAGGGCGATAGCGCCATTCTTATCCATCGGCTTGTTATAGAGCTCTTGCATGAGCGCGTCGATGATCATGTTCCCGGGGCCGCTGTCGAATGCTATGCACTGATCTTGGCTTGCGGCGGGTGGGATTGCGGTGAGGTTGGCTATGCCGCCGATGTTCTGCAGGACGCGTCCGCGAGTGCGATGGGCGAAGAGGGTGTAGTCGAGGAGCGGCACCAGAGGGGCACCCTGGCCACCGGCGACCATGTCGGCGGGACGGAAGTTGGAGACTACGGGAACGGTGAGTTCGCCGGCGAGGATGGCGGCTTCGCCGGCCTGCCAGGTGCATGCAAACCTTTTACCTGCATATAGTTGCGATTCAGCCTGATGGTAGAGCGTCTGGCCGTGACAGCCGATTAGGTCGAGCTTTACCGGGTGGCGTTGAAGGGTCTTGCGGACCGCTTCTGAGTAGGCGAGGCCTAGGCACCAGTTGAGCCGTGCCAGCTCAGCTGTGCTGGTGGATTGAGCGTTCATCGCGGCGAGAACGGCTTTTCGCAGGGGAGCTTGGTAGGAGAAGGATTCGTGGGCCAGGAGCCTGAGTTTTGGATAGGCTGAGCGCCCGCTGATCTTCACGAGGGCTACGTCGATGCCGTCGGCTGAGGTGCCGCTCATGATGCCTGCAACGATCATGAGCGGTCCTCACTGCGCTCCAGATAGCGAAATACGGGGACATACACTGCGGGGCACATCGCAATCGGCGTCTGAGCGATCGCAATCGCTGTATGACAAGTTGCAATCCGCGTCAGACGGTGCGTAATCGGTGTTGTACAAAGTGCAATCGTCGTCAGGGAGAGCGTCATTGAGGCTGTTCCTTCTCGATGTTAGCCGCAAACCGGCGGACCTGATCTGCAAGAGTGGCAAGCTGCTTCGCCGGAAGGGCTCGGCCTGGAGATCCGAAAAGTAGAGATGCGGAGCGCGTGGATCGGAGGCGACCTGTGACCTTTGCCCGATCGAGGAGCAGCTTGCGGAAGGTGGCGGAACGTTCGGCCTCGTGGATGAGGGACTCGTAGCAGCGGAGGATCAGCTCGGGACTGTGGCAGATTTCGAGCAGGTGGATTCCGGCGCGGACGGCGGCAATGGCAGCCTCTTCCATGGGCATGAATTTGAGGATGCCGCCCATCTCCATGTCGTCAGAGAAGATGAGACCGCGGTAGCCGATGCGTTTTTGAAGGACGGTGGTGACCCAGTAGGGCGACGCTGTTGCGGGGAGATTCTTGCCCGGGGTCCTGGGGTAGGCGGCGTGGCTGACCATGACCATGGGTAATTCTGTGCTGAGGGCCCGGTAGGGAGCGAGGTCTTCTTGCCAGAGCTCTGCGCCGGTGCGCTGGATGGAGGGGGTTTCGAGGTGGGAGTCGAGGGTGCCGCCGCCGAGGCCGGGGAAGTGCTTGGCGCATCCCGCGGCGCCGCGGAATGCGAGGCCCGCCAGGAAGGCTCGGGCGTAGCGGATCACGCCTTCCGGATCGGCGGCTGCGGCGCGTGTGCCCATGACAGAGGCTGAGGCAGGCAGCGCGAGGTCGAGGACCGGGGCGAGCGTGGTGTTGAAGCCGAAGGCTCGGGCTTCGCGGGCGATGAGCTCGCCGTGCTTTTGCATCAGCCTGAGGTTGCCGGTGCGGGATACGGATTTCGCTGAGGGCATGGGTGCGACGGCGTCGCGGAGGCGATCTACTGTGCCGCCTTCGATGTCTACGCAGCGGAGGTGTGCGGGTCCGGAGTACGCGGTGGCTTCGTCGAGCAGGGTGCGGGTTTGCGGGGCGGTCTGGATGTTGCGGCGGAAGAGGATGATTCCAGCGGGGCGGATGAGCTTTAGCCAGGCGCGTTCGAGGGCGGTGAGTTCGGGGCCTGAGAGGCCTACGACGAGGAGACTGCCTGCGGCTTGGCGGATGGTGGTCATGAGGGGCGGCAGCGAGTTAGCGGGTTAGTTGACGTATTCGAAAAGCAGATTCCCTGCGGGAATGACAGAAAGAAAAGCAAATGCAAACGCAGGTCCTTCGACTTCGCTGCGCTTCGCTCAGGATGACAGCAAATTTGCAGGCGGATTCGCTTCGGATGACAACAACTACAAAAGCAGATTTCCTTCGGGAATGACAGCAAGAAAAGCAACGGCAAGAGCAAGAAAAGCGAGGGCGGGGGTGTGGTCATGGTTTGTTTAGCTCCTGCTTGAGTTCTTCGAGGAGGTTGAGGGCCTGGAGCGGGGTCAGGGAGTTGATGTCTGTTTCGGCTATGCGGTCTACGATGCGCTGCGAGAGCGGAGTGAAGATGGTCATCTGCACGGGTTCGGCGGCTTCGGGCTGGCCCTCGGTCTGGACGCTGCGGCGCTCTTGCTTTTCATGCTGACGGAGGATGTGGCGGGCGCGTTCGAGGACGACTTTGGGGAGGCCTGCGAGTTTGGCTACTTCAATGCCGTAACTCTTGCTGGCTGCGCCGGGCTCGATGGAATGGAGGAAGACGATGCCGGAGCTGGATTCTTTAACGGCGACGCGCAGGTTGAGGACACGGGGCAGCTTTTCGGCGAGCAGGGTGAGCTCGTGATAGTGGGTGGCGAAGAGGGTGCGAGCGCCGATCTCTGCGTGGAGGAATTCGACGGTGGCCCAGGCGAGGGAGAGGCCGTCGAAAGTGGCGGTGCCGCGGCCCATTTCATCGAGGAGAACGAGGGAGCGCGGGGTGGCGGTGTTGAGGATGGTGGCGGTTTCGGTCATCTCGACCATGAAGGTGGAGCGGCCTCGGGCTACGTTGTCGCTCGCGCCGATGCGGGTGTAGATGCGATCGACGAGGCCGTAGCGCATGCGGGAGGCGGGAACGAAGCAGCCCATCTGCGCCATAAGGATGAGCATGGCGGCCTGGCGGAGGTAGGTGCTTTTGCCGCCCATGTTGGGGCCGGTGATGAGGAGAAGGCTGGGGACAGAATTATCCGAGTCCAAATCGCTCGGTAGATGGCCCTGGAGGTAGAGGCTGTTGGGGATGAAGCGGCTGCTGTTGGTTTCTGCCATCCAGTTTTCAATGACGGGATGGCGGGCGGCTACTGCTTCGATCACCGGTTCCTCAACCAGCTCTGGACGGACGTAGTTGCGGACGGAGGCCAGGTGTGCGAAGGCGGCGAGAAGATCGGCCTCGGCGACGATGGCTGAGGCGCGACGGACGCGGCCTGCTGCCTCAAGGACTGAGGAGCGGAGTTGGGCGAAGAGTTGCTTCTCCAGATCGATGGCGCGTTCGTGGGCGGTGAGGACGCGGGTTTCGTAGTCCTTGAGCTCGGGGGTGGTGAAGCGCTCGGCGTTGACGAGGGTTTGCTTGCGTTCGTAGTCGGCGGGGGCGAGGGCGGCGTTGGCTTTGCTGATCTCGATGTAGTAGCCGAAGACGGAGTTGTAGCGGACTTTGAGGGAAGAGATGCCGGTGCGGGCGCGTTCGCGCTCTTCAATGGTGGCGATGGACTGGCGGCCGCTGCGGCTGATGGCGCGGAGATCGTCGAGTTCTGCGGAAATGCCTTCGGCGATCGCGCCGCCATCGGCGAGGGTGAGGGGCGGCTCGGGGACCAGTGTTGCGGTGATGCTGGCGGCGACGTCGGCGAGGGCGTCGAGACGATTGGTCAGGTCCTGCCAGAGAGGGGTTTGGAAGGCGGTGAGGGCGTGGTGGGTGCCGGGGAGTCTGGCGAGACTGGAGGCGAGTGCGGCTACATCGCGGGGTCCGGCGCTGTCGAGCGAGAGGCGGGCGAGGAGGCGTTCAAGGTCGAGCAGGCCGGTGAGGGCGCGGCGCAGCTCTTCGCGGCGCATGAGGTTGGTGTGCGCTTCGGCCACGGCTTCGTAGCGGAGGTTGATCTGGGCTGCTTCGTAGAGCGGGCGGAGGATGGTGGAGCGAAGGAGGCGCTTGCCCATCGGGGTCTGGTTGCAGTCGAGGGCGTGGAAGAGGGTGGCGCGCGTGTCTGAGCCGGTGATGAGGGGTTCGACGAGCTCGAGGTTGCGGACTGTGACGGGGTCGAGCTGGAGGCAGGAGCTGTGTTCTACGAAGCGCAGGGAGTCGAGATGGAGCGCGTCGAGTTTTTGGGTGGTCTGGACGTAGTGGAGGATGACTCCCGCTGCTATGGCTGCGGCTGGATGACCGCTCAGGCCGAAGCCTTCAAGCGATTTGACGCCTAGTTTGCGTTCGACCAGGGGCACGGCGTAGTCGCGCGTCCAGACCCAGTCATCAATGCGAGTGCGGGCGGCGGTGCGGTCGCCAATGCGGTCGATTTCGGTGGCGAATTCCAGTGAGGCGGAGGCGGGCAGGAGGAGTTCGCTGGGCTGGGCTTTGAGGAGCTCGTCGAGAGCTTGCTGATAGGCCGTTGGGCCGCTGAATTCGGCTGCGCGGAAGTCGCCGGTGGAGAGATCGAGAAGGGCGATGGCGACAGTGGGGCCAGTCGAATTTGTATCGAGAAAGAGAGCGGCGAGGAAGTTGTTCTGGGCCTGGTCCAGGTTGTTGTCGAGGGCGGTGCCGGGAGTGAGGACGCGGGTGACTTCGCGACGGACGATCTTCTTGGTGAGCTTGGGATCTTCCATCTGTTCGCAGATGGCGATGCGGAAGCCTTTGCGGAGGAGGCGCTGGAGGTAGTTTTCGACGGCGTGGTAGGGGACGCCGCACATGGGGATGGCGCGCTCGCGGTCGCGGGCGGTGAGGGTGAGCTGGAGTTCGCGGCTGGCGGTGAGGGCGTCGTCGTAGAAGAGCTCGTAGAAGTCTCCCATGCGGAAGAAGAGCAGCGTGTCGGGATGGGCGCGCTTTGCGGCCCAGTACTGCTGCATGCCGGGGCTTAGCTTGGCCTCTGCTTCTGAGTCGGCGGGTGGATGGAAGGTCACGGTCGCTTTTCAGATTACTAGACGGCAGGGGTCAGAGATCAGGGGGCAGGGGGCAGAGATCAGGGGGCCGGGTTCGTGCTGCGTACGAATCTGGTCCCGTATCTCCAAGGCGAGATGTGGGGCCGTGCACGGCGGGCTGGCTTTTGTGGGGCCCCACCCTTCGTAAAGGCGCGACGGACGTTAGAAATGTATGGGATGTGAGGGCAACGGGTCCTTCGCTACGCTCAGGATGGCAACAATTACAACAGCAGATTCCCCGTGGGAATGACAGCAAGAAAAGCAACGGCAAGGGCAAGAACAAATGCAAAAGCAACCGCAGGTCCTTCGACTTCGCTGCGCTTCGCTCAGGATGACAACGCGTGTGTGAGCTGGTTCGCTCAGGATGACAACACGTGTGTGAGTCGGTTCACTCAGGATGTCACGCGCGAGCCGGTTTGCTCAGGATGTCACGCGTGAGCCGGTTTGCTCAGGATGACAATGCGTGTGTGAGGTGGTTCGCTCAATAACAAGAGCAAATGCAACAGGGGCAAAGCAAATGGGATTGCAAGATCAAGAGACTAAGAACAAAGGCGGAAGCGGGCGCGGATATACTTAGAGATTAGGCGGAGATTGGGCTCGGCATGTATCTGGTGTGGCTTCGTGTGGCGGCGGTGCTGTATGCGGTGGCGAGTCTGATGGCGCTGCCTGCTGTGCTGTATGCCTTTCCGCGGTGGCGGCGGTTTTGTCTGCCGGTGGCTGGGTTGGCCTTTTTCTTCCATCTGGTTTCTGTGATTGAGATGCTGGGGTTGGCGCACCGGTATTTTCCTGTTGGGTATGCCGAGGTGGAGTCGCTGCTGGGGCTGCTGATTGCCGGGATCTTTCTGGCGATTGCGCGTGTCTTTCGCGAGGACGGGGGCACGGTTTCGTTTGGGGTGTTTGCGCTGCCGGCTTCGTTCTTGCTGGTGTTTGTGCCGGCACTGGGTGGAGGGCGATATACGTTTCCTTCGGAAGGCGTGAGGACTGGATGGCTGGTGGTGCATATTGTGTTTCTGCTGGCGGCATATGCCTCGATGGCGTTCAGCATGGTGGCCAGTTTTTTGTATCTTGTGCAGGAGCGACGGCTGAAGAGCCGCTTTGCTGTTGTGACGGCGGCGGGTGAGACGCAGTTACTGGATCGGCTGCCTCCGCTGGATACGCTGGAGCGGATTGCGCATGCGACGCTGCTGTTTGGTTTTCCCTGCATGACTCTGGGGCTGCTGGTGGGTTCGCTGCTGGCGCAGGAGAGCGTGGGGGCGGCTTACTTCTTCGACGCGAAGGTGCTGCTGTCGTTTGCGATGTGGGTTTTGTATGTCGCACTACTGTACATACGGCGAAGCGCGGGATTGCGTGGACGTAAGGCGGCTTATCTTTCGACGGCCGTGTTTGTGGTGATTCTGATTGTGTGGGCCGCTAACCAGTTCAGCCAGGTACACAGGTATCCCGCGCCATGACGCTTATTCTGCTGGGCATCAATCACAAGACGGCGCCGATTGAACTACGGGAGCGGGTGGCGATTCCTCGCGAGTCGCTGGCTGGGGCGGCTGTATCTCTGACGGCGGTGGAAGGAGTCAGCGAGGCGCTGATTCTTTCGACTTGTAACCGGGTGGAGATTTTGACGGTGGTGGAGACAGACGGCGCGGATATCACGGGATTTCTGCACCAGCATTTTGCGATTGAGCCCGAGCAATTGCTGCCACACCTATATGTGTATCGCGATCAGGAGGCGGTGCGGCATCTGTTTCGCGTGGCGGCGAGCCTGGACTCGATGGTGGTGGGCGAACCGCAGATATTGGGGCAGGTGAAAGAGGCTTACACGGTTGCGCGCGAGGCGGGGACGGTGGCTGCGCAACTGGAGCCGCTGATGCAGTCGGCGTTTGCGGCGGCGAAGAAGGTACGGTCAGAGACGGAGATTGGAAGCAGCACGGTTTCGATTGCTTCAGTGGCGGTGGACCTGGCGCAGAAGATCTTTGGGTCGCTGACTGGGAAGACGGTTTTTCTGGTGGGCGCGGGGAAGATGAGCGAACTGGCGGCGCGGCACCTGATTCGGAATGGCGCGGGGCGTGTGCTGGTGACGAATCGGACCGAAGAGCGAGCGGTAAAGATGGCAGCGCAGTTTGAGGGGCAGACGGTGCCGCAGGTGGTGCCGTGGGCCGAGATGAAGATGGCGGCGAGCCAGGCCGATATTGTGATTACTTCGACGGGCGCTTCGCAGCCGATCTTTCGGAAAGAAGATGGGCAGGCGTTTTTGCACAGACGAAAGAACCGGCCTATGTTCTTTATTGATATTGCGGTGCCGCGCGATGTCGATCCGGAGATGAACCGGCTGGAAGGGATTTTTCTCTACGACATTGATGATTTGCAGTCCGTGGCGGCAGCGCATCTGGCGGAGCGGACGCGTGAGGCTGCTGATGCCGAGGCGCTGATTGCGGCCGAGGTGGAGCGGTATCACGCGAAGCTGCGGACGGTGAATGTGGCTCCGGCGATTGTGGGTTTGCAGCAGAGGGCTGAGGCGCTGCGGCAGAGCGAGCTACGGCGCGTGCAGTCGCGGCTGAGCGGGTTGACCGCCGAGCAGGCGGCGGCGGTGGAGGCGATGAGCAAGGCGCTGGTGAGCAAGTTTCTGCACCCGCCGATGCAGGCGCTGAAGCAGGCTGCGAAAGAGGGCGATCTGGCGCGTGTGGAGGCGATTCGCGAGGCTTACGCGCTGGATGATGCGTCTACGACGGAGATGGCTGAGGGTTCGGGGCGAGTGGCTGCGGTTTCAGAAACAGAAAAAGCTCCCGAAACGGAAAAGGTTGGATTGTGATTCGGATTGGCTCGCGGGGATCGAAGCTGGCGTTGTGGCAGTCGTACTACATTGGGCGGCTGCTGCATGCGCAGGGGCATGACGTGGATATTCAGGTGATTCGCACGACGGGGGATCGCATGCAGGAGGCGACCTTTGCCGAGGTGGGGACGAAGGGGATGTTCACGCTAGAGATTGAAGAGGCGCTGGAGGCAGGGCGGATCGATCTGGCGGTGCACAGCCTGAAGGACCTGCCGACGGAGTTGCCGGCGCAGTTTGCGATTGGCGCGACGCCGAAGCGGGTGGATGCGCGGGACGTGGTGGTTTCGCGGGAGTATGCGAGTCTGGCGGAGTTGCCGGCGGGGGCGCGTGTGGGCACGAGCAGCTTGCGGCGGCGGGCGCAGTTGAAGCATGTGCGGCCGGACCTGGAGTTTGTGGAGTTTCGCGGGAATGTGGATACGCGGCTGCGCAAGCTGGAGGAAGGGCAGGCGGATGCGATTGTGCTGGCGGCTGCGGGATTGGATCGGCTGCAGAAGACGGAGTGGGTGCGCGAGAGGCTCGAGCCGGAGGTGATGTGTCCCGCGGCGGGACAGGGCGCACTGGCGATTGAGACGCGCGCGGGCGATGCGGAGACGGCGGAGAAGCTGGCGTTTCTGGAGGACGCGGAAACTCGGTTTGCGGTGACTGCGGAGCGGGTTGCACTGGCGGCGCTGGGCGGCGGGTGCCAGGTGCCGATTGGGGTTTATTGCCGGTCGCTGGATGGCGGCGTGTACGAGGGCAGATTTGAAATTCTTGGGGCGGTGGCCGATCCGGCGGGCGAGCGGGTTTTGCGGAGCCGGGCTGAGGGCAACGACGCTGAGAAGTTGGGTCAGGCATTAGCGGCTGATCTACTGCAACATGGAGCTAGTGAACTGTTTGAAGGAATCGGGACGCATTGAACGAAGTTTTGCCGGGAGTGATGTTGCCGTTGACTGGCCGCCGGGTGCTGGTGACTCGGGCTGTGCACCAAGCGGGCAAGCTGAGCGAGGGTCTGCGGGCACTGGGAGCTGAGTCTGTCGAGGTGCCGGTGCTGGAGATTCGCCCGCCGGATTCGCCGGGACCTCTGGATGAGGCTGTGAAGAAGCTGGGGACGTTTGACTGGCTGATTCTCACGAGCGCCAATACGGTGCTGGCTTTGGCGGCGCGATGCGCAGCGCTCGATGTGGATGTTTCTGAGATCAAGCGTCTGAGTGTGGCTGCGGTGGGGAGTGCTACGGCCGAGGCGGCGCGGAAGGCGGACTTTCGCGTGACGCTGGTGCCGGATAGTTACGACTCGGAAGGGTTGGTGGCGGCGCTGGGGCGCGGGGTGGCCGGGAAGCGGGTGCTGCTGGCGCGAGCGAAGGTGGCGCGGGACGTGATTCCAGATGCGCTGACGGCGATTGGCGCACAGATGACGGTGGTGGATGCGTACCAGACAGTGCTGCCGGATGGAGCGCGGGAACTGTTGGCGGAGGCGCTGCGCGTAGGCGTGGATGCGGCTACGTTTACGAGCTCTTCGAGTGTGCGGAACCTGGCTGAGGTGGCGCGGGAGGCTGGGGTCGCTTTCCCGTTCGCGGGAGTGGCTGGTGTTTCGATTGGGCCTGTGACTTCGGCTACGATGCGGGAGTTTGGGTGGGAGCCTGCGGCGGAGGCTGCCATGTCGGATTTGCCGCGGTTGATCGAGGCTGTGGTTGGGGTGATGCAGGGGCTAGGGATTAGGGAATAGAAAGTTCCGTTCGCATATGCGTGATGCAAGGTTGCCGAAGCTTGTTCTTCTGCCGGGGATGGATGGGACCGGGGAGTTATTTCGAGAGTTTGTGAAGGCGCTTCCGGATGAGATTAAGACGGAGGTTGTCCGGTATCCGGGCGATGTGATTCTTTCTTATGTGGACCTGATGCCCTTTGTGCTGGCCGCTATTCCTGAGTCCGCGCCATTTGTTTTGCTGGCCGAGTCATTCTCCACACCTCTTGCGATTGAGTTCGCTGCTTCTTGTCCTTCGAATCTGAAGGGCGTGATTATTTGCGTAGGGTTTGTGGCGAGTCCGGCGCAGGGATGGCGGAGACTTGTTGCATCGTTGTTTGCGCCGGTCGCATTTCGTGTTACGCCGCCTAAATTTGTCCTGAGGTTTTTGATGGCGGGCCGGGATGCGCCGCTGTCACGGCGGGTGCCCGTGGGCAGCGCGTTGTCAGAGGTGGAGCCGAAGGTGATGGCGGCTCGATTACGCGCGGTGCTGCGTTGTGATGTTCGTGCGGAATTGGGCCGGGTTGCTGTGCCGATTTTTTATCTTCAGGCTATGCAGGATCGGTTGGTGGGTGGGGATTGCGTTGAAGAGATTTTGCGGGTCAGGCCGGAGACGGTTGTGGAGGCGATTGACGGGCCGCATCAGCTGCTGCAACGGCATCCGCAGCGGAGTGCCGGGATTGTTGCGGAGTTTTTGCGGCGGATGAGTTGAGCTGGATTGGACGGGCTTTCAGCACTTGAGATTGGGCTGGTTTTAACCCAGGCCGATGGCCTGGGCTGGGATGTTTCGCGCCGCTGGCGCTTGCAGGGCGCGATGTTCGAGCACGGCGGCGACTTAGATTAGATGATCTTCTTTGCGAATCTTCGGGTGCTCAGAGCCGCGTTGTTTTGCCGGTTGGCTTCGCCGTGGGCTGGCTGGATGGCGATGGCCCGAGGGCGGTACGGATCGGTGAGATAGCCGTAGAGGAAGATTGCGACGAGGATGCCGAACGCGAAGATTACGGGGAGGAAGTTGTTCATGTTCTCTTCTCCTGTATGCGCCTTGTGTGGGGCGGAGGGCAGCTTCTCGTGCCTGATACAGGAGTGTGATTGGAGTCGGGTTGGCGTTTCAATCCTTCGTTTGGCGGAGGGTGGGGGAGTTTGGTGGTAGGTGGTGGTTAGGGTGGAGTACGTCAGATCTGTGGCGGGTGGAAAGAGAAGCTCGGGGCCATCGAGGCCCCTCGATGGATAACTGTTGTGGTTCATTGATGGCAAGGCTAAAAGGCCTTGCCCTACCCATTTTCTTCTACCAGCTTCTCAGGTTGGAGATTCGGGAGTGTTGAGTTAGTGGGTCCAGAAGCCTTGGTGGACCTGGGCGGCTTCTTCTTCTATGAAGGGGCCGAGGACTGTGGTGGGGGTTTGGCCGCGGGCGAAGACTTCTCGGCAGGGCAGGCGGAGGGTGGCGTTTTCTTCGTGGCTGCCGGTCAGGGCGTAGAGGCCTTTTTCCGAGAGGGCGTAGATGACTCGGCGGATGCCCGTCCAGTAGATGGCTCCGGCGCACATGGCGCAGGGTTCGGTGCTGGTGTAGAGGGTGCAGGTGGCGAGCTGTGCCGGGGTGAACTGGCGTCCGACGAGGGAGCAGGCGAGGCGTTCGGCGTGTTGGGTGGGGTCGCCTTTGGGTCGGACTGCGTTGTTGCGGGCGGTGACGAGGACCTGTCCGTTTTCATCGACGATGAGGGAGCCGAAGGGATGGGCGCCGTGGGCTCGGGCTGCGGCGGCTAGTTCGATGGCCTGGCGTAGGAAGGCGAGGTCCTGGTCGGTGATGGAGTCGGTGGTCATGGCTGCTTTGATCTTAGCGGTTCGTGCTTTGCACGAATTTGGCTCAGGTCTGACTTGAACTATTCGAATGGCTTCGCCGTACAGAGAAGCATGAGACCAAGCCCGGTAATTGTGTCGCGCTTGACGAACGTGTCGATCGCTATCGGGGTTGGACTTTTCATATTGGCCCTTGTGTTTTCGGCCGTCTTTGTTCCACAGCTTCGCCTGCTGCACTTGTTCCAGGCGCTGATTTATGTGGCCGTGATCGTGCTGACTCGACGAAACAGTCCGTGGGGGTTTGGCGTCGGGGTCATCATACCGGCAGCGTGGAACTGCCTCAATTTATTCGTGACTCATCTCTTCCAGGCAGGAGCGGGAGAGTTCTGGTCTCTGCTGAGCACAGGCCATGTGAGCCGGCCCGATACGCTGATGGTCATGATCGGCGGTGTGGCTCATTTCGTGCTCATCATCACTTGCATGGCCGGGTTCCTTCAGCTACGGCCTCGCATGAAGCAATGGGGACAGTTCTTTGGTGGCGGTTTGCTTGCTTTAGCTTACTTCGCTCTGATTATCGTCACCACGGCTCCGCGGTAATGCGGTCCTCCGATTGATTCAGGAGTGCCAGGTTTTGTCTGGGGCATGGCAGTTGTGGATTTTATGCAATCGGAAAGTGGGCTGGATCGTCTTTCCATGGGTTGAAGACGGCGGCGCCGCTATGGGCGACATGGGCTGTATTGCGAGTCGCGAGGTAGAGATTGTGTTCGAGGGCTGTGGCTGCGAGCATTGTGTCGATGACAGAGGGCGAGTGCCCGGTGAGGCGCTTGACTTCGCCGCTGATTGCGCCCCAGCGAAGGGCGATATTGTCGGATACAGGCAAGATGCGTCCGGCAAAGCGGGATTCGAGAGCAAGCACTGTATGTTGAATTTTCTGACGCAGCTTGTGGCCCGGTGGCAGGTTCTCGATGCCCTTGTGAAATTCTGCGAAGGTGAGAATGCTGAGATAGAAGCTGTGCTCAGGTTGCGAGACGATCCACGCATTGAGGCGAGGCTCGGGCTTTGGACCAACGAGCGCGGAGATTACGTTTGTGTCGAAGAGCCAGCCTGTCACAGATCGATGTCTCTTCCGCGATCCAACTCACGTTCGAGGTCGATGCCGCCAAGATCGAGAGTTTTCAGAAAGTCGGTGAACGGGACGGCGTTGGGTTCGGCGACAAGGCGGCGGTAGTCCTGTGGCGCAAGGATGACGGCGGCCTCTTTGCCACGGACGGTGACAAGCTGCGGGCCGTCGGACGAGGCGAGACGGACCACTTCGCTGAAGCGGGCCTTGGCGTCTTCGAGCTTCCAATGCTCCATTCGGGAGATAGCTTTCGCGGATTGTGTTCTACGGGCCGGCATAGGGACTTTCTCAAGCTGACTATCTGACCAGATTATACGCCCGTTTATGAGTGCCAGGTTTTGTCGCAATTTGGCCCGGGTTCCAAAATGCAAAATCTCTATTTTTTATACAACTCAACTGTATGACCCTCTGCCCTAATACCCCGAATGACGCGATCAGTCATAACTTCGACTTCAGATGGACTCAGCTGTACAGGTGTGCCGGCAATCTGAAAGGCCGTGGGAAACAAGAAGCCGTCTTCCAGACCAAATTCAAAACGGCCACGCTCATCGATGTAGTAGATGCTCTTGTGGCCATATCTAAGAGAAAAGCCTTCCTCTGAGATTAGCTGTCCAAACCATCTCCATCTCCTTTTGAACATCTGAACCCCTTTTTACGAGTGCCAGGTTTTGTCTGGGGCTTTGCAGAGTTGCTCCAGGGGGCAGGCGGCGCATTTGGGTTTGCGGGCTTCGCAGATGAGGCGGCCATGGTGGATGAGTTCATGGGAGAACTGGATCCAGCGGTCGTGGGGGATGATTTTCATCAGGTCCTGTTCGATGGCTTGCGGGGTTTCGCTGCGGGTGAGGCCGAGGCGGCGGGAGAGGCGGAAGACGTGGGTGTCGACGACGATGCCTTCGGCTTTGCCGTAGGCGACGCCGAGGACTACGTTGGCGGTCTTGCGGGCTGCTCCGGGGACGGTGAGAAGCTGGGCCATGGTGTCGGGGACTTTGTTGTTGAATTGCTCGCTGATGACCTTGCCTGCGCCTTGAATGGACTTGGCCTTGTTGTGGTAGAAGCCGGTGGTGCGAATCAGGTCTTCGAGAGCTTCAATGGGAGCGCTGGCCATGGCCGCAGGCGTGGGATAAGTGGCGAATAGTTTGGGGGTGACCATGTTGACGCGGACGTCAGTGCATTGGGCGGAGAGGATGGTGGCGACGAGGAGTTGCCAGGCGTCTTTATGGATGAGGGCGCACTCTACGTCCGGGTAGGTTTCGTTGAGGATTTTCAGGATTTCGGCGACGCGGGCGGGCTTGATTTCGAGTTTGGCTACGCCGTGGCCGGAGGGGGCCGCTGCGATTGGTTTTCCGGCGGAGCGGTTGGCGGGGAGGGGCTTGGTCTTAGCGGATTTCTTTGCGGGCTTTTTGAGGGGAGCTTTCTTCGCGATTTTCTTTGCGGCTTTTTTGGCAGGCTTCGGCGACATGGGTTTTATTGTTCCATGTTTGCGGGGTTGGTGTAAGCCTGCGTTTTGTGGTGGGTTGTAACGCGCTACAATTCAGCGCATGTTCCGACACCGCGCATGCTTCCTTCCATCCGGCTTTCCATTTGGCCCTGCATCCATCCTTGTGGCAATTCTGGCGATTCCTATTGTGTCGATTGGCCAGTCGCCTGATTCGTCGAAGCTCGCGGAGATTTTTGCCGCTTACCAGCATACGGACACACCTGGGTGCGCTGTCGCGGTCGAGGCTCCGGAACGGGCAAACGGGACAACCTGGACCGCCGCCTACGGAATGGCCGACCTGGAGCATGGTGTGGCCAATACGCCTGCTACCGTGTTTGAAGCTGGATCAGTGAGCAAGCAGTTTACCGCTGCGGCCGTGCTGCTGTTGGTGGAGCGCGGGAAGGTCTCGCTCGATGACGATATTCGCAAGTACTTTCCTGAGATTCCTCAGTATCAGCGGCCTATCACTGTGAGAGAGCTATTGAATCATACAAGTGGCCTGCGCGACTGGGGAGAGGTGGAAAGTATTGCGGGGTGGCCACGCACGACGCGTGTCTATACGCATGCTCATGTGCTCGAGATCATCAGCCGGCAGCGGTCGCTTAATTACGCGCCGGGGGATGCATGGTCGTATACAAACAGTGGCTACAATCTTGCCGCGATGCTGGTGGAGCGGGTAAGCGGGATGAGCCTGCAGGCGTTTTGCAGCAAGGAGTTCTTTGATCCGCTGGGGATGACATCTACGCAATGGCGTGACAATTTTCGCCGTGTAGTGCCGAACCGGGCTATCGCCTATGATCCGCATGAGTCGGGATGGCAGCAGGATATGCCGTTTGAAGATATCTATGGCAACGGCGGCTTGCTGACTACGGTTGGCGATCTGCTCAAGTGGAACGATAACCTGGCGAGCGGTAAGCTGCATCCCGAGCTCTTCGCAAGCATGCAGAAGCCGGGCACGCTCAGCGATGGACGGGCGATCCAGTATGGATTTGGATTGTTTCTTGAAGATTTTCAGGGGTTGGCAGAGGTCGCGCATTCGGGCGCGACGGCCGGCTACCGGGCGTGGCTGGGACGTATCCCGTCCAAGGGGATTTCTGTTGCCGTGCTGTGCAATGCAGGCTCGGCGAATACAACAAGGCTCGCAGGTCAGATTATGGATGTGTATCTTGGTCTCGCGGGAGCGAAGGCGCCTGCTTCGCCAAAGGACGTGAAGCCGGGGCTGTACCGTGATACACGCGAGGGCTCTGTCGTTGAAGTTGAGAGTAAGAACGGGGTCTTGATGATCGATGGGCAGCCTGCGCGGGTGAATGTGCGCCTCTCTGACGACAAGATGATGATGGCCAACCCAGTCTACGGAGAAGAGGTATGGCAGCGCATAGAACGGTGGACGCCCGGTGATCTGAGTGGGTTCGCAGGCACCTATGCGAGCGATGAGGCTGAGACCGTGTTGCGTGTTGCTGTGGAGGATGGGAAGCTCGTGATTCACCGCCGGCCGGCTGCTGCGTTTCCGCTTAAGCCAACCTATACCGACGCTTTCTATTGCGAACTGGGGAGTGTGCGGTTTGTGCGGGATGGGGCCGGGAAGGTGGTTGCGCTCCGTCTGGGTAGTTCACGGGTATGGGATATGCGGTTTACGCGGGAGGCCGGAGGGATGTCGGCCTCGCGATAGCTTTAGACGCCCGGGACGATCGAGGCCCCTCGCTGGTGGATTGTTGAGATCAGTTGATGGCAAGGCTGAAGAGGGTTCTGAAAGGTCTCCTTTTGGGCCGATAGGCTGGGAATGCATCCCACAGGGGCTAAAGCCCTGTTTATTTGATTGCCTTTAGCGGCACGACTGAAGTCGTGCCCTTTCACAAAACTTCCGCCACGGGAGTTTTCAGCACGCGGGTCCTTCACTTCGTTCAGGATGACAACAAAGGCAAAGACGAAGACTAAAAGCAGATTCCCGGAGGGAATGACAGCAAGAAAAGCAAGAACAACGGCAACTGCAAAACAAGGACAACGGCAACTACAAAGGCACCAGAAAGCTGCGGCAGCAGTAGTTACAAAACGGACGGTGAAAGGGTGCCGGAGAGCCAGTCTTTGAGGTTTTCGAAGGGCAGGCGGACGCCTACGTGGAAGCTGCCGAATAGGGCGTATTTGGCGCTGACTTCGTCGAAGCGCATTTCGTAGATCAGGCGCTTGAAGACGATGGGATCGTTGGCGAAGAGGTCTACGCCCCACTCCCAGTCGTCGAGGCCGATGGAGCCGGAGATGATCTGACGGACTTCGTCTGCGTAGCGGCGGCCGATGAGGCCGTGTTCATGCATCATGCGCTGGCGGTCGGCCATGCGCTCGGTGTACCAGTTCACATCTTCGCCGCGCTTGCGGTCCATGGGGTAGAAGCAGGCGTACTTTGCTTCAGGGATGGTGGGAAAGAGGCGGGAGGACATGGCGGCGGTCTGGCGATCTATGGTCTCGCGGATGGCGGCGTTCCACTCGGGGGAGTGAGGCTGGATGTCTCGTGCGGCGAGGGCGCTGTAGGTCTTGGCGGAGGACTCGTAGAGGCCGAGCTCGACGGCGGAGAGATAGGTGTAGGACGGCTCGAGGTAGTCGTAGAGATCGAGCTGTGCGAGCTGGAGTTCGACGCGATTGAGCGCTTCTACGGAGTCGCGCAGGTGGATGAGCATGAGATCGCCCTTGTGGCCGAGCTGCGAATAGAGGACGGTCTGGTACGCGGTGGCGCCGGCGGAGGGCTGTGCGATTTCGGTGAGGCGAGAGATGGCGACGGTGGCGATTCGCTGTTGCTCGGCGACGGAGAGGGCGCGCCAGGCCTTCCAGTTGAAGCGGAAGATCTGATGCAGCATGGCGGAGCCTTCGAGGGTGAGGGGAACTGCGGGTGTTTCAGCCAAGGTGGGATCCTTTCTCTTTTAGCTTACTGCCTCAAAACGGCTATATTGAGAACGCTGGACATCGGCCCTCATTGACGTTTAGGCAAGCGAGGATCGGCTGGGTCAACCCATATTTGCAGGCGGGAGATTTCTTTTATTGTTCCACTGCTTGAGCCCATGTGGCCGTGTTCACCGGCGATGAATAATCCATCACAGATCACGTATTTGTTATTGACAGCAGCTATCTGTTTTGGGGTGATTTCTTTCGGAAGGTCAACCCAAAGTCCGTTCTTTGTAATGGCAAAGCGGTGATCGTCTTCATGCAAATAAATAACGTCGCCTTCAAATTCTAGGCGCAGGTAACCTATTATTTGCACGCGTTTATGGTCAAATTCCTTCGGATTGGCGATCAATTGGACGATGCTTACGTTTTCTGTACTATCGCCGCCTCCACTGGGGTAATACCCGGAGCTTGCAGCAACCTGACCGTTAAGCGCGTGCTGTTGTAAGAGCATCAGCGTTGCAACTGTGCATATGAAAAAGCGCTTCATCTTTAGGCCTCCATGGTTTTGGCAATTGTAAACAGGACGGTAGCTGGATTCTGATTTACATCTTAGGCGTAAAGCCGGCCACTCAACGCAGGCCAGATCATGGGATCGACTATGAATCTGGGCAGTTATACTGGTGGTCTGTGACAGAACACATCCTTGCCAGCATTGTGCAGTTCGTCATCTGGACGATCTCAAGCACCGGGTACGCGGGAATTGCTTTGCTGATGGCGATTGAGTCTGCATGCATTCCGCTGCCATCGGAAATCATTATGCCGTTTGCCGGTTCACTGGTGGACCAGGGCGGACGGTTCAACCTGTTCTGGGTGGCGACGGCGGGCGCGATCGGGTGCAATCTTGGTTCGATTGTTGCTTACTGGGTTGGCGCATGGGGCGGACGTCCGCTGGTGGAGAAGTATGGCCGCTATGTGCTGATGAGCAGGCATGATCTGGACCGGATGACTTACTTCTTTGAGAAGTATGGGTCGATCACGGTGCTGATCGGGCGCCTTCTGCCGGTTGTGCGGACGTTTATTGCACTGCCTGCGGGCATTGCGAAGATGCCGCAGGTTCGCTTCCACATCTATACTTTTGTGGGCTCGTGGCCGTGGTGTTTTGCGCTGGCTTATGTGGGCATGAAGCTGGGTGAACAATGGCGGACTGATCCTCGGTTTCATGATTGGTTTCACCGGTTTCATCTAGTGGTTGAACTCGCCCTGGTGGCGGG
>Ga0206975_1025_pt1 | contig 45961 bp, 40 predicted proteins | sample Alteio_BWOrgHeat_81_FD_152919 | JGI IMG/M metagenome (GOLD analysis project Ga0206975, IMG submission 152919) | Enriched cells from forest soil in Barre Woods Harvard Forest LTER site, Petersham, Massachusetts, United States -... | ecosystem: Environmental > Terrestrial > Soil > Temperate forest >... | reverse complement strand
ATAAAAGAAGAGGGCACAAAGCAATTCTTGCTGAAGAACTTATATTGGAAAACGGATACGGAACTTGCCTGGAGATTTAACCTTCCCGTCATCGCAAGGAATCAGCATATGGTAGGCACTCCGTTTAACGCGGGAGGCAAGACCTCCACCATACCCGCCTGGTTCATCCGGGGAGAGCGTTCGGATTATGTGCTCGACACGGATCTTCACACGATTCAACAGCTCTTTCCAGGAGCCCAACTCCTCACCATTCCCGGAGCAGGGCATTGGGTGCATGCCGACCAGCCCCGCTTGTTTTTCGAGGCCGTCATTCAAATCTGTAAATAAAAGAGGGGTAGAGGAGAACAATGCCGTCAGCTCTCTCAATTCTGACATGCAGGCACGCCGATTCTCGTTATATTTTGGAAGGCTTATTCAGCACCATCCAGTAAAATCCGAGATCAGCTACTGTTTTGGAAAAGTTATCGAACTCCACCGGCTTTACGATATAACTGTTGGCACCCAACTCATAGCATTTACGGATATCCGGATCTTCTGCGGAAGAGGTGAGAATAACAACTGGTGTTGTCTTGGTGGCTGGATCGCTTTTTAAACGGGCCAGTACTTCCAATCCATTCACCTTAGGCATTTTCAGATCGAGCAGAATTACTTTAGGCATGTCATCAGCTGCCTTTCCGGCATATTCTCCCGTACCAAAAATAAAATCCAAGGCCTCGGCTCCGTTCTTCAGGTGAACAAGCTTGTTGGCCAGATTATGCTTTTTGAGCGCTCGGATTGTGAGCGCCGCATCATCCGGATTATCTTCCACGAGGAGGACTTCAATTTCTAGCGTATTCATAACGGGATTCATTTTGAGCGATTCTGAAACTTCTTTACGAACTCTAAAGATCGGCTATTTAAATGAGCTTTACACTATGTGAACCCGATATCTTGCATCCCATTAGAAAATTCAAATGCTACACGATCATTTCGTTTATCACTTCGTTTTTGTTCCCGAATAAGCGGCTGTTCAGGAAGGATATATCCGTCTCTTTATCCGGTATAATTATTTGAATGCGCGACAGATAGCATCAGCGCGAGGAAAGGGTAATGAAAAAACAGGCGCCCCCCTCCTCCAAGGTATAAAAAAGGCTACTTTTGCAGGGAAAAATCAGCACAAACCGCACAAAACAGTCCATTATGACCAAAGGCCCAGTTTCCCAATTTATTGATACGCATTACAAACATTTTAACTCCGCGGCACTCGTAGATGCGGCCAAAGGATATGTCACGCATTTGGAAGAAGGGGGCAAAATGATGGTCACCCTGGCTGGTGCCATGAGTACTGCAGAGCTAGGTAAGTCCTTTGCTGAAATGATCCGTCAGGGAAAAGTGGATATCATCTCCTGCACCGGCGCCAACCTGGAAGAAGATATTATGAATCTGGTAGCGCATTCACACTACAAAAGGGTTCCGCATTACCGTGACCTGAGTCCTCAGGATGAATGGGACCTCCTCGAAAACCATTACAACCGCGTAACGGATACATGCATCCCGGAAGAAGAAGCTTTCCGCCGCCTGCAAAAACACATTCATAAAATATGGAAAGACGCCGACAAGTCGGGAGAACGTTTCTTTCCACATGAATACATGTATAAGATCCTCCTTTCAGGAGAATTGAAGCAGTATTACGAGATTGACCCGAAAGACTCCTGGATGCTGGCTGCAGCAGAGAAAAACATCCCCATCATTGTTCCGGGATGGGAAGACTCCACCATGGGAAATATCTTCGCCTCTTACTGTATTAAAGGGGAGTTGAAACCATCCACCATGAAGTCCGGAATCGAATACATGATCTGGCTGGCCGACTGGTACCGAAAGAATTCCTCCGGAAAAGGAGTGGGCTTTTTCCAGATAGGTGGTGGTATAGCAGGTGACTTCCCCATCTGCGTTGTACCGATGATGTACCAGGATCTGGAATGGCATGATGTTCCTTTCTGGTCATACTTCTGTCAGATTTCCGACTCTACCACCAGCTATGGCTCTTATTCAGGTGCAGTGCCAAACGAAAAAATCACCTGGGGCAAACTGGATATCAACACACCAAAATTCATAGTGGAGTCGGATGCAACCATTGTAGCACCGCTTATTTTCTCTTGGGTATTAGGATGGTAGGATGAAGGATTTTTGGATTTAGGATTTGAGGATTTAGGATTTAAAAAATATGCTATGGCAACTACGGCGGAACAAAAATACCGTATCGAGCACGATACGATGGGCGAAGTAAAAGTACCTGCAGACAAGTACTGGGGTGCTCAGACAGAACGTTCACGGAACAACTTCAAGATTGGTCCGGAAGGCAGCATGCCAAAAGAAATCATCTATGCCTTCGGGTACCTCAAGAAAGCTGCTGCTCATGCGAACTTCGAGTTGGGTGTGCTCACCGCTGAAAAAAGAGATCTGATCTCCAAAGTCTGTGACGAAATTATCGCCGGAAAGCTGGATGAGCAGTTTCCGCTTGTGATCTGGCAGACCGGCTCAGGCACACAAAGCAACATGAATGCCAACGAAGTAATTGCTTACAGGGCACATGTACTTCAGGGAGGGTTGCTGAGCGATGAAAAAAAGGTGTTACACCCGAACGACGATGTCAATAAATCACAATCCTCCAACGATACCTTTCCAACAGCCATGCACATCGCCGCTTACAAACAGGTGGTGGACATTACCATTCCCGGAATGGAGAAGCTGCGGGATACCCTGCAGAAGAAGAGTGCGGAGTATGCCACCATTGTAAAGACAGGCCGGACCCATTTCATGGATGCGACCCCGCTTACGTTGGGACAGGAGTTCTCCGGTTATGCGCAACAAATAACAAACAGTATCCGCGCGCTACGTCATGCGCTGGAGGCAGTTCGTGAGCTTGCTCTGGGCGGAACGGCAGTAGGAACAGGACTCAATACTCCCAAGGGCTATGATGTGCTGGTGGCCGCCAAGATTGCGGCATTCACCACACTTCCTTTCATTACCGCACCAAATAAGTTCGAAGCCCTTGCTGCACACGATGCCATGGTAGAACTCAGCGGAGCCTTGAAACGATCGGCAGTGGCCCTGATGAAGATTGCCAACGACATCCGTATGCTCAGCTCCGGCCCACGTTGTGGTATCGGAGAACTGATTATCCCCGACAATGAACCAGGATCCTCCATCATGCCCGGAAAAGTTAATCCGACTCAGCCCGAAGCACTCACCATGGTATGTGCCCAGGTAATGGGGAACGATGTGGCCGTATCGGTAGGCGGCTCGATGGGACATTTTGAATTGAACGTTTTCAAACCGGTTATTGCCAGCAATGTACTCCAGTCGGCACGACTGATCGGAGAAGCCTGCATTTCATTCAACGACAAATGCGCGGTGGGTATAGAACCGAATCGCCCGGTGATCAAACAGCACATGGAAAATTCCCTCATGCTGGTGACAGCGCTCAATCCGCACATCGGTTATGAGAATGCTGCCAAGATTGCGAAGAAAGCACACCATGACAACAAAACACTGAGAGAGACAGCAATCGCATTGGGCTTGGTAACAAATGAACAATTTGACCAGTGGGTAAAACCGGAAGACATGACCGGTTCTTTGAAGTGATCCCTTTATAGTCCCCTTCATATTCTGCCGGAGGATTTATTTTTCCGGATCAGGTTTATATTCAACAGATGAAACTGCGACTCTTATTCTTGGTCTTGCTTGTGCCGGGATTTATTTTCCGGCTATCCTGCCAAAATACCGATAGCACTGCTGCATCGCAGAGCGGGGCAAAGAAACTTTCATCGTATAACCCCAAGGAGGAAGTCACCATCGATGGCAAACGTTACCGGGTTTACAACAATTGGGTAAATGTGGGTTCAGGTGAAGGCATTAATTCTTCCCTGCCCTGGACACAATATGTGCTGGATGTGGATATGCATTTTCATTTCGGCAAACAGTATTTGCAGCTGGGAACGTTTCTGAGCGGGGACCGCTTTCTCAGTTTCAATAACTACAATGCACACCTCTGCTATGGGAAACGCTGGGAGAGCCGGACCCGGAACATCTATGTCTGCGCAGGCCCTTCCTACTCCTGGGGATTTCCCCTTGTCAACGGCAATTACGATGTGACAATGTACAAGTTATATGGGGTATGTGCACAAGCCCAATACATCTTTAAGCATGCCTATGATTTGGGACTCGGCATTACGGCATTTGGAGATTTCAATTCCAGGCAAACGGTTTACGGACTCAGGCTGGAACTTTATTTTTCAGGGGCTTACCGTGGAGAAGGAAGGAAAAAGGCCAGCTGGATGAAATGATGCTGTCTGCGTATCAGACGAATTTGTCTCCACGCTTAATCTTTACATCATTCACAATATTCCGGATCTGTTGTTCATCCTGTTTTTTACAGATCAGCAGGATTCCGTCTGATTCGGCAACAATATAACCATCCAGACCTTCAATGACTACCAGCTTGTCTTTCGTGACATGCACAATGCAGTTTTTGGAATCATACACCATTACATTCTTGCCTACCACAGCGTTACCATGATCATTTTTCCGTATGTGATCATACAGTGACCCCCAGGTACCGAGGTCACTCCATCCGATGATGGAAGAGCGCACATACACATTCTCCGCCTTCTCCATCACCGCATAATCGATAGACACATTCTTACACTTGCTATATACTTCCCGGATAAAAGCGGGTTCTTTTGCCGTGTTATAGATTCCTTTGCCTTCCTGAAACAAGGTGGCCATTTCCGGCAAGCTTCGTTCCAGCTCGTGTATGATACTCTTCACGCTCCAGATAAAGATTCCCGAGTTCCACAGAAAGTCACCACTCTCCATAAAAAACTTCGCCATGTCGTGGTCAGGCTTCTCGGTAAATGTTTTCACCTTTTTGATACGCCGGTCCTTTTCTTTCTGTTCCGACTCCCGAAACTGAATGTATCCGTAACCGGTATCCGGGCGGGTAGGGTTGATACCTAGTGTCACCAGGCAGTCTTCTTCACCCGCTTTCCGGAAGCAGGATTTGATGGCCTTGATAAAGGTCTCTTCCTTGGTGATCAGGTGATCGCTTGGTGCTACCACCATCAAGGCTTTGGGATTGATTTCAGCAATCCGATATGCGGCGTATGCGATACAAGGAGCTGTGTTTTTACGGGCTGGCTCACAGAGGATGTTCTCAACCGGCAATGCAGGTAATTGCTCCCTTACCAGTCCGATATACGCTTCATTCGTGACAATGAGTATATTTTCTTTCCGGCAAATTCGGATAAACCGGTCATACGTCTGCTGCAACAATGTTCGCCCTGAACCGAGCACATCAATAAATTGCTTGGGATGGTCGGTACGACTCATGGGCCAGAAACGGCTTCCGACACCACCTGCCATTATCACACAATATTCGTTCTTTGATTTTGCTTCTCCGGTCATAAAATCTGCGTAAGCCTGGATAACTATTTGGAAAGTTTTTTGAGTGCATTGCGCAGATTGGACATGATGTCTGCTACGTCTTCCAGCTTGCATGTACCAACAGATAAGCGATACCAGCTGGAGTCGGCTGAAGTGCCGAATGCGTAAAATGGCACAAGTGCCACCTTGGCTTCATCCAGAATATATTTGGTGATGTCGCGTGTGGTAGCGAGTGTTGAACCATCAGCTGTTTTCTGTCCGTGCAGGTGAAACTGAACCGTCAGATAAATGGCCCCTTCCGGTGTTATGGAGTTAACTGCATACCCTTCCGAACGCAACTGTTGAAAGCCGGTATGGAATGCCGAAAGACGCGCATGAACTTTCTGACGGATATCTGTCAGGTAAGCATCATAGGCTATGGTGTCGTTCATAAAACGGGCTGTGGCCACCTGCTCGGCTTTGGGAGCCCAGGCACCCACATGCGTGAGGATGGATTTGATCTTGTCTGTAATCTTTTTAGGACCAAAGGTCCACCCTACCCTTACACCTGTAGCTGCGAGCGACTTGGAAATGCCATCCACAAAAACGGTATAGGGCCTCATGGCAGGACGCAGGGATACAGGATCGTAATGCTTTGTTTCTCCAAAGGTGAGGTTCCAGTATATCTGATCATACATCAGGTATACGGGTTTCCGGTTATCTTTTTCTCGGATCACGTTTTCTGCAAGTATCAGATCGCAGATCTCTTCCAGGTCGGCTTTTTTAAACGTCGTTCCGGTAGGATTGAGCGGGGAACACAATGCCACAAGGCCTGCCTTTGAAATAAACGGAGCAAAGTCAGCTGCTTTGGGCATGAATTCATTTTCTGCTTTCGTCTCCACCGCTTCCTGCTTTGCCCAGTTCAGATAGGCATAATGGTTATTGTTCCAGGAAGGAACCGGAAACAACACCCAGTCATCCGCATCAACCAGCGCACGAAAAATAGCATAGATCACCGGACGAGCTCCGCCGGCGATAACAATTTCATCTGCTTTGTAATCCAGTCCACCCTTGCGTTTCAGGAAAGCGGAAACCGCCTGACGCAAATCGGGCATGCCTTCGGCTGCAGGATAGTTGGTCTCGTCTTCCTCATAGGCGCTTATGATGGCCTTCTTCAAACCTACAGGTATGGGAAAAATTTTGGGATTAAAATCCCCTATCGTCAGGTTATAGATTTTTTCTCCGTTGCGGATTTTTTCATTGACTTCCGCAGCTAATTTGATGATCTCCGATCCGATAATATGCTCAGCGATTCGGGATACTTTCAAATCTTTCTTTGTTTCAGTTGTCGTTGTGCTCATAGTGTTCCAGGCTGAAAATAAACAAGATAAAAACAGGATGACAAGATAGTTAAAAACCGGCATTCCATGGAAAACATACAGAAATAGCACAAAAAGAGTTGTCTGCCCCTGTACTGACCAAGGCTTTTAGCCGGCAACCGGTTCGGCATGCCTCGCCACTTCACAGAGCGGATTGAACAGGTATTTCTTCTCCGAGCCAATTTCCACACAACAGAAACGTTTCCGGATCTTTTCTCCTTTGCGAAAGAGTCTACCTTTTCCAAAAACAAAAGAAGCTCCGGCAGGAAGCTCTTCCAGAAAAACCGTTCCGTTTTCCAGGTCATATCCTTTCAACACACGTAACAGTCCGATATCCGAGCAGCTGGAGGCCGCAGGGTTAAGCAGGTATCTGGAAAGCGCACGGTGTACATCATCCGGAAAGAATCCCAGTTCAAAGAAAGGTTGCATCAAACGTTTAAATTCCTTTTTCCATTCCTCTCCGTGCGGCTTTACCCTGTCTCCATGATTTCTGAAATTCGAGAGGTGAGCAATTTCATGTACCAGTGTCACCAGAAACGAATAGGGATTCAGATCCCGGTTAACGGATATGTGGTGGTTAGACGCGCTGTGCAGCGGAGGACGGTAATCTCCGTATTTGGAACTCCTGCTCTTTTTTATTTTGAGTTTAAAATCGTAGAGGTAAATCCAATCTGCAATGATAGGAACCGCAGGACTTGGTATGTATTTGTGCAAAATGGATTGATTCCGCTCCAGCTGATTCATGCGCCCGGGTTAAAAGAGATTCCTGATTTAACACCACAAAAATAATGCGTAGCGGGCAAAAATCTCCGGCAGGTTATGAACAATCACCGATTATTTGAAGAGGTGGTATACCGCAAAGCTGGAGACGTAGGCGAGAATACCCATATAGAAAAACTGGATCAGGGGCCACTTCCAGTTCTTTGTTTCCCGATATACCACCGCCAGGGTGCTCATGCATTGCATGGCAAAGGCATAAAAAATCATAAGGGAGAGTGCAACCGGAAGGCTGTAAACGAGCGCTCCCGTAGCCGGATCGCGCTCGGCCATCATTTTCTCTCGTATGGAGCGCGTATTTTCTTTGTCACCAACACTGTAAATTGTAGCCATTGTTCCCACAAAGACTTCCCGAGCGGCAAAGGAAGTGATTAAGGCGATACCTATCTTCCAGTCATATCCCAAGGGCCGTATAGCCGGTTCAATGCTTTTACCGATGATTCCGGCATAAGATGCTTCCAGCTTTGCTGCAGCCATGGCCGGTTCCAGATCCACCCCAGGAGCTTTTATGGCTTCCGCCTGGAATCTCCGGTCGATCTCTTCAAACCGTTTTCCGGGTGCATGTGAGGACAGTACCCAGAGTATAACTGATATGGCGATGATTACTTTTCCGGCATCAAACAGAAACACCTTTACTTTATCGAATATGGTATAAAATACCGAACTCCATTTGGGCATGCGGTAAACAGGAAGTTCCATGATGAAATAGCTTTTCTCTTTCGCTTTCAGAATAAACTTCATGATCCAGGCAGAAAACAGCGCCGCAAAAAAACCGATGAGGTACATGATCATCAGTGCCAAACCCTGCATATTAAAGAAAATAATTTTTTTGTCGGTAGGTACTACCAGGGAAATAAGCAAGGTATATACCGGTAGTCTTGCCGAACAACTCATCAAGGGGGTAACCAGTATGGTGATCATACGCTCTTTCCAGTTACTGATCGTACGGGTACTCATGATGGCCGGCACCGCACATGCCACGCCACTGATGAGGGGAATGACAGACTTGCCATTCAGTCCGAATTTACGCATGAGCTTGTCCATGATAAAACTCACACGGGCCATGTATCCCGTATCCTCCAGGATGGCAATGAAAGCAAACAGCAATGCGATCTGAGGAACGAATACGACCACCCCACTCAAGCCGGCCAGAATTCCGTTTACCAGAAGCGCGGACAATTCTCCCGGAGGGAGGTGATGCGAGCTCCAGCTGGAGATGAGCGTAAACAAAGATTCTATCCATTGCATGGGGTAGGCTGCCAGAAAAAAGATGGCCTGGAACAGCAGAAAGAGTACCCCCAGAAAAATCACATAACCCCATACCGGATGCGTGAGCACCCGGTCAATCTTCCGTGTCCGGCTCGATCTTACTTTGTCAACCTTTTCCACACAATCATCCACCAGCTTGCCGATGACTTCAAAGCGGGCCACGCTTTCTCTGGCCTGGAATGCTGTAGCATCAAATCCGTGACTTACACACAATTGCCGGACAGCCGCTTGCGCATCTGTTTTCAGAGAAGAAAAATGGGCGTAATTATTCAGCAACTGCCAAACCCCATACGCACTGGACAGCGGCTGAGGAAGCAGTTTATTAAGCGCTGTTACCAAATCCTCTTCGGGTACTTCCTTAAAAAAAAGTTTATCTGAAATACGGACTGGCCCGGATAGCAATGCTTTCAGTTCGGCCAGTCCTTCTTTTTTACGCGCATTGGTAGCAACAACAGGAATGCCGAGTGCGGCAGAAAGCTTTTCCCTATTAATCGTGATGCCGTGCTGCTCCATGATGTCAATCATGTTCAGTACCAGCACAACAGGTCTTCTCAATTCGATCAGTTGGGTAACGAGAAAAAGATTGCGCTTGATGTTAGACGCATCGGCCACCACCACGGTACAATCGGGGTAGTCGGGGTTAGCGGGGTCGCAGAGCACATCAAACGTCACCTCTTCATCAAGCGATTTGGGATAGAGGCTGTATGTACCGGGAAGGTCTACAAATGTTATCTCCTGAGCAGGAAACCCCTGCCCTGCCCGGATCTTCACCAACCCGGTTTTTTTATCCACCGTGACACCCGGGAAATTACCCGTGCGTTGGTTGAGCCCGGTAAGGGCATTGAACAAGGTAGATTTGCCGCTATTGGGATTACCCACCAGTGCTACCTGGAGCTTATTGACAGCATATTGAAGGTGTGTGTCCGGTCGGTCCATCCTGCTTCTGTGTTCGGAAGTAATTCGTTTTTCAGGAGGTGATCAAATGTATCAGTACGGTAGAGGCTTCCGCTTTTCGCAAACTCAACAGGTAGCCGGAAACAGAAATGGCAATGGGGTCGCCCATAGGAGCTATCTTCACCAGTTCCACCCGTTCGCCGGGAGTGCATCCCATCTCCAACAACTTTAAAGACATCACCGGATCTGTAAAAGAATCGATGACAGCCATTTCTCCTATTCGAAGCTCAGAAAGCTTATTGACTGTGTGGACCATAAAAATCTGATTACCATAACAAAGATACTCAATGCGCAGGGACAAGGCGGTGAAAGCGAGTACCTAAAATCAGGTATTTTAGAGGGAGCGGGAATTCCTTCCGTAGTATTCATGCTTCTTTCCACCCCAGGTAGGACAATCGGCACATTTGTTTTTCCGGTGAAAGATAAAACAACCTGGAAGCAGTCCGGAAAGGGCTACCACCAGCAGGAGAAGAGAAAACCGTTTGTAAAAGCGGGCAGACATAAGCGATTTTTCTCAAATCTACGGCATATTTCCCAGAGCAGGTAGGATAAAATACGTTAATTTTATCCCGGATGAACGGGATTTGCGGGGCCCATTTCAGACTTCCCCTTGCCTGTAGTTCCCAATCAGCATGAACATATTTTACCACATCGGACGGTATTTCATCTTGCTTTCCCGGGTTTTTTCCAAGCCCGAAAAAGCAGTGATTTACCGGAGCCGTTTTTTTGAAGAAGTTAATTCACTCGGTATCGGATCGCTGGGTATTATCGCCATTATCTCCGTATTTATGGGAGCCGTCATCACCATCCAGGCTGCATTCGGCTTCGAAAGTCCCTGGATTCCGCTTTATGCCGTTGGGCTGGCCACACGAGACAGCATTGTACTGGAGTTTTCTCCTGCCATTGTCAGCCTGATCCTGGCAGGCAAAGTTGGTTCCAGTATTGCCGGTGAAATTGGAACCATGCGCGTAACCGAACAGATTGATGCAATGGAAATCATGGGTGTGAATTCGGCAGCCTATCTGATCCTGCCAAAGATTCTGGGTTTCATGTTTATCCTCCCCTTTCTGATCATCTTCAGCATGTTCCTTGCTATGATAGGGGGATTGGTATTTGGGGTACTGACAGATGCTGTTACCCCCCACCAGTTTCTGTATGGTATTCAATACGACTTCCGGCCCTACAACGTTTTTTATGCACTTGTAAAAGTGGTTGTCTTTGCCTTTATCATCACATCAGTTGCCTCCTATCACGGTTATTACACCAAGGGGGGCGCCCTGGAAGTGGGACGCTCCAGCACCAAAGCAGTGGTATACAGCAGCGTGGTACTTTTGTTTTTTGATTTACTCCTCACCCAACTATTGCTTGCATGATTGAAGTCAAAAATCTCAGTAAGAATTTTGGAGAGAAGGTGGTGTTGAAAGATTTCTCCTTCCGCTTCGAGCAGGGCAAGCCCAACCTCATCATCGGTGAAAGCGGTACCGGTAAGTCGGTCCTCCTGAAATGCATGGTAGGTCTGCTGGAACTGGATGCCGGAGAAGTGCTTTACAACGGGCAGGACTTTTTGAGAATGAACTTTACCGAGAAAAAACTCGTGCGCAGAGAAATCGGCATGTTGTTTCAGGGAGGCGCATTATTCGACTCCATGACGGTAGAAGAAAATGTGGTGTTTCCGTTGTCTTTCTTTACCGATAAAACCGAAGAAGAAAAAAGAGAACGGGCCAACAACTGCCTGCAACGGGTCAACCTTGAAAATGTGAATAAGCTTTACCCGTCTGAAATAAGCGGAGGCATGAAAAAACGGGTAGCTATAGCCAGGGCCATTTCCATGGAACCCAAATACCTGTTCTGTGATGAACCGAACTCCGGCCTCGACCCCAAAACATCCATTCTGATCGATGAGCTGATCAACGACCTGACACATGAACTCAACATCACTACGGTCGTCATCACACACGACATGAATTCCGTCCTCGAGATCGGCGACAACATCGCCTTTTTATACAAAGGTGAAAAATGCTGGGAGGGAAACAAACAGGAAATCCTGCATACGGAAAACAAGCGGCTGAACGACTTTGTCTACGCCACCAAGTTCCTGAAAAATTTCCGGGAAAAACTTATCTGACCTACTCGACCTTTCAAATGGGTACACATGAAAAAGCCCCTGAAGCATATGCTCCAGGGGCTTTTTATAAACTGAATCCAGGTTACTTACTGACAGTAAATTTCTGAGTAAGGGCTCCTAAATCGGATTTGAGAATGAAGAAATACTGACCACTGGCCAGGTTGGCAGTGCTGATATCCAGGGTGTGTTTTCCGCTGTCTTTAGCACCTACCTTGATTTCAGAGATGATACGACCGGCCAGATCAACAATAGTCAATGACAGGTTGTTGGCGTTCTTAGCCAGTTCGTAGCTCAGTGTGGTAGAAGTGGTAGCAGGGTTAGGATAGTTCTGAGACATCTTCATGCTGTTAATGAAGCTGAGCTCATTGATTCCATTTGTGGGACCCATTACCGGGAAGATTGCAGCATTGCAGCTCACTTGGCCACCATAGATGCTGTCAATTCCATACCAGGTAGAACCTACTTTAAACCAGTTATACTCGGGGTCGCAAGCGCTGCCGTTGGCATCAGCCCAAACTCCGATAGTATCTTTGTTTGTATACAGGTTAGAGAAATCGATACCGCAACCGAAATCACCGGTAACAGCAACTACTGAATCCAGTGTAACTACTGTGAAGTTACCGAAAGTGGTATCAGCAGCAGTAAACAACAGATCTTTCGCTTCTTTCAGTGCATTCGGACCAGTCATATCGTGTGCAATTGCACCGCCTGTAGCTTTATTTGCAGCCAAAGACCAAACACCTACAGACATCTTAGAAGCTGCATTGTTGGATACATACTGTTTCTTAGAGAACATAATCAGCACTTGCTGAACAGTCAGTGAGCTGGTATTGGAATAACCCTGAACAAGGATTGAACCACCTACTGGAGGGGGACCTGCGATCAATACGTTTGTTCCAAAAATGTAACCACCACCTAAGTTACCCCAGTTGGTTACATTTGGTCCAAAGCAATGATCCCAGTTAAGCGTATCAACAGGAGCTGGTCCTGAAGTAGGCTTAATGGCATGAGATGCCATTGTCTTAGTACCTAAAACGGTCGATTTAGGTTTTGGCATAGAAGATTGCGCAAGCAAAGACCCTGCTATAACTCCACATGCTAATAGCGTATAGATTTTTTTCATTAGGTGGTTGGTTTTAATGATTTGTATAGTTTCAAAGGTAGGTAGATTTTTTAAACCTGCAAAATAGAACTTTCTAATGTGCTGAGTTATGAAAATACTTCCTCGTTTTCATTCATGTCATCTATTATACAGCTTCTTCTGCATATTGTTCTATTGGAGGACAGGAGCAGATCAGATTCCGGTCACCGTGTGCGTTATCTACCTTTCCTACGGAAGGCCAGAACTTGTTTTCTTTCACCCACTTCAACGGGTAAACAGCTTTTTCCCTGGAATAGGCATGTGTCCAGGTATCGGTAATAACCGCACGGGAGGTGTGAGGCGCGTTCTTAATCACGTTATCCGTTGCGTCAGCTTGTCCTGATTCGATCTCCCTGATTTCCTGCCGTATGGCGATCATGGCTTCGCAAAACCGGTCGAGCTCTCCTTTGGCTTCACTTTCAGTCGGCTCTATCATCAGCGTATCGTGTACCGGGAAGGCCACCGTAGGGGCATGGAATCCATAGTCCATCAGCCGTTTGGCAATGTCTCCCACTTCTATTCCGGCAGTGCGTTTAAACTCTTTGCAATCCAGAATCATTTCATGTGCCACGCGGTTGTTTTTACCTACGTACAGGATTGGATAATCTCCTTTCAGCACTTCTTTCATGTAGTTGGCATTGAGAATAGCTGTCTCTGTTGCGGCTTTTACACCTTCGGCACCCAGCATTTTGATATATCCATAAGAGATCAGCAAGATCAATGCGCTTCCCCAGGGTGCTGCAGAAACAGCGGAAATACCCTGCTCCCCTCCGGTACGAATGACAGGATGTGATGGCAGGAAGGGCACCAGGTGCTTCGCTACGCCGATAGGGCCCATACCGGGACCGCCTCCTCTGTGGGGAATGGCAAAGGTCTTGTGCAGGTTCAGGTGGCAGACATCGGCACCGATGTTACCCGGACTGGTCAGTCCCACCTGCGCGTTCATATTCGCACCATCCATATACACCTGTCCTCCGTTATCGTGTATAATCTTGGTGATCTTCTTGATGCTTTCTTCGTATACCCCGTGGGTAGACGGGTAGGTCACCATCAGACAAGATAATTTTTCTTTGTTGGCTTCCGCCTTTTCTTTCAGGTCGTTCACGTCGATATTGCCCAGCTCATCGCATTTCACCACTACGATAGACATTCCTGCCATGGCAGCGCTGGCGGGGTTGGTTCCGTGCGCTGAAGAAGGAATGAGGGCCACCGTCCGGTGCATATCGCCACGGGAATGGTGGTATTGCCGGATAACCATCAGGCCTGCATACTCTCCCTGAGCACCCGAGTTGGGCTGAAAGCTCATGGCTGCAAAACCGGTAATACGGCTCAGATCTTTGTCCAGCTCTTTGAAAACCTGTTGGTATCCTTTCGTCTGGTCTACCGGTGCAAACGGATGAATGTTCGCAAATTCAGGCCAGGTGATGGGTAACAGTTCCGAAGCGGCATTCAGCTTCATGGTACAGGATCCCAGCGCGATCATGGAATGGGTAAGAGAAAGGTCTTTGTTCTCCAGGCGTTTGAGGTAACGCATCATTTCGCTTTCCGAATGATAGCTGTTGAATACCGGGTGAAGCAGGTAAGCGGAATGACGTTCAAGAGGTGAACCGGTGATAGGGGAAATTGTTTGCGGTAAACCTTCCTTGCTAAATTCTTTCCCAGCTGCCGCTGCAAATACCGCCAGAATGTCCTGTATGTCACCTGCACCCACCGTCTGATCCAGACTGATGACAACGTGCTTGGATCCAACATAATGGAAATTGATTCCCTGCTTAACAGCCAGGGCTTTTACCTGATCGGCAGTAACGGATCCGGGCAATGCCACCTCCACAGTATCGAAATAAATACCGGGATGAATGGGGTATCCGAGTTCCTTTAATCCTGCAGCCAACTGACAGGTCGAGCCGTGTACTTCTTCTGCTATGCTTCGGATGCCATCGGGACCATGATACACGGCATACATTGCAGCCATGATAGCCAGCAAGGCTTGTGCTGTACAAATATTGGAAGTTGCCTTGTCGCGCCGGATATGCTGTTCGCGTGTCTGCAAAGCCATACGCAGGGCTGGATTTCCCTGAGCATCTACCGACACTCCAATGATACGTCCGGGCAATAAACGTTTAAAGTCTTCTTTGGTGGCAAAGAACGCGGCGTGAGGACCTCCATAGCCCATCGGCACTCCAAACCGCTGGGAGTTCCCAAAAACCACATCCGCACCCCATTCTCCCGGAGGAGTCAGCAGGGCCAGTGAAAGCAAGTCGGTAGCTACAGCCACTGCACTTCCATTCGCCTTCGCCCGGCTAACAAAAGCCGAGAAATCGTGAGCAGTACCGTGAATATCGGGGTATTGAATCATTACCCCATATACCTTGTCTGTAAAGGCAAAGTCTTTCCAATCGCCTATTACCAGCTGAATGTTCAGAGGGGTAGAGCGGGTCTGCAGCAGGGCAATGGTTTGTGGATATAAGTCTTTGGAAACAAAGAATAAGTTAGCATCGTTTTTTTGCTGCTCCCGCGAACGGTTATTATACAGCATGGTCATCGCCTCGGCAGCAGCGGTGGCTTCATCCAACAGGGAGGCATTGGCAATGGGCATGCCTGCGAGGTCTATCACCATTGTCTGAAAATTCAACAAGGCCTCCAGTCTTCCCTGGGCAATCTCTGCCTGGTAGGGGGTATAAGCGGTGTACCAGCCTGGGTTTTCCAGGATGTTCCGTTGGTTGACAGCAGGAACGATCGTGCCGGAATAGCCCATTCCGATATAAGAACGGAACACTTTGTTCTTAGCAGCAATCTGTTTCAGTTTCTTGTGGTATTCGAATTCCGTCATGGCGGGGTCGATAGCCAGGGGTTTCTTCAGGCGGATAGCCGGGGGAATCGTTTGTTCGATCAGTTCTTCCAGGGTGGTGGCGCCTACTTTACCAAGCATTTCCTGAATTTCATTTTTCCGTGGCCCGTTGTGACGGTTTGCAAAGATGTCTGTTGCCATGTATATGGATTTAAGGGGGGATTACATAAGGGCGCAAAGTTACGAGAAAACTGAAAATAAGCGATCGAATAAACGTAATATATGTATTGATTCCCATTCACCTCCTCCGAAAATCAAAGCGAATGCAAGAATGTCTATCTTTGAAGGAATCTACCGGTAATTTTTTCCTGCTATGGGTATTTACAAAGTGTTTGTATTTCTCTTCCTGCTTATTAGTGGTCCGGCCTTCGCCGGCATCTGCCCTGCCGGTCCTGCAGGCACTTTAGATACCGTCTTGTTGATGAACGGCTCCAAGATAGCCGGAGTGGTCGGCGACACTTCCAATCACCATTTCAAAGTTACTTACCTGAAAAAAAGCGGCAAATCCAAAACCATTTCCTTGGAAGAAGACCTTGTTTTTTCCATCCTTTACAAAGACGGGCATGAACAGGTAGTATACCAACAGGATACCGCTACCGGCAATTACTTTACTGCAGAAGAGACCCGTTTCTTCATCTATGGGGAGCAGGATGCCGAAAAAAATTACCATTGCCCGGGGGTGGTCATCAGCAGCTTTGCAATAGGTGTAGGCGGTGCATACCTGGGAAGCTTTCTCTCTTTTATCCCTCCTTTTGCCTACAGCGGTTTGCTGCTTATCCCAAAAATAAAAATCAAATACAAAACCGTATCTAATCCTGTATACCTCAACTACGATACCTATGTATTGGGATATGAAAAAGTAGGGCGGCGTAAAAAACTGTTCCGCTCCTTAATAAGTGGCATCAGTGGAATGGCGATTGGTTTTGCCGGCTTCCAGCTTTTACTTCCGAACTGATGTCCCCGCACAATGGCCCTCGTCGGTTTTTTGATTTTTTAATCTTCTCCAATTTATTTCTTGCTTTCTCCGTTACTTCTCTGGTGCTTGAAACCGATTGGGTTTTAAACAACCCTAAATCAAACGGGCGTTATCCGGTCTTTCTTTTTTTTGCGACGCTTTTCCTTTATTGCTTTCACCGCATCTACCGGTCGGGACGGCGTGCAGCAGCCGAAAAGCTGGCACCCCGACATCGCTGGGTGGAGGCCAACCGTTTTCTTTTTTTATGTGTACTAACGGTGGCGGCAAGCGGCACAGCTGTTTCCGTACTTTTTCTGATTCCCTTGCGTACCAGCCTGTATTTGCTTCCCATAGGCCTGCTGTCGCTGGGGTATACCGTCCCTTTCGTCCCGTGGAAAGGAACGCTCTGGAGACTACGCGACATCCCCGGCATAAAAATCTTATTGATTTCCCTCGTATTGGGACTCACCACCGTATTGCTCCCCGTGCTGAGTTATACCTCTCCCCGCGCCTTGCTCCAGCCTCAGATTTGTTTCATCTTCTTGCGCAGGATCTTTTTCATCTTTGCCATTACCGTTCCTTTTGACATTCGCGATATGGAGTATGACCGTCAGCAAGGCACACGCACATTGCCTCTATGGGCAGGCATTCGCCAATCGCTTCTGCTGGCGTTTGGAGCCCTGGCTGTTTTTGCAGGTCTTGCCCTGATTCAGTTTTTTTACTCCGCCACACTGAGCTTACCCATGCTTATGGCGCTACTCGTCTCGGCCTTTGCGGCAGGAGGGATTATCGCTTACGCCGGAAAAGAACGGACAGACTATTACTATTCTTTTTTTGTGGAAGGCACCATGCTGCTTCAATGCCTGCTTATTGCAGGGGTACATATATACGGGAAGTGAGTAACCCCTGAAAGAAGTATTTCTCCTCCTCTGCTATCATACCGCAGGAAGCGAAGAATACGGAAAATTCGGGCAGACGCCTGATACCCAGTCCGCATACCGTATTGAAGAAAACATACAACAAGCGAAGCAGCAAGGCACCTGCCGCACGGGCAAACCCTTTTGTTGGAATATGAAAATCGGTGAAGAGCCATTTTCCGAAAGGATTTAACCGCTGTCGAAGCGCTTGCATCGTGCGGAGCAGGTCCTCCCCTTGCAGGCAGTCGAGCACAAACGGTGTAATGACCAGATCGAACAAGATACCCGGAGGGATGTCAGTAACTGTTCCGCACAAAAAATTATAGTTTGATAATCTTTCCGGAAACTCCGTCGCGATCACCTTCCGGGATGCCGCGATCATGCTATCTGAAAGATCCACGCAATACACCTTCCCCCATTTGGAGTGCTGCTCGAGATCACGCAGAAAACTTCCGGTACCGACACCGAGAACAAGTATTTGATTTGCGGGGGGAAGATGTGACAACCAGTATCCTTGTGCCTTACGTAACCGTTTACCAAACACCAGCCTGACCAGCAGGTCATAGGCTGGGGCGAGGAAGTTGAATCCTTTTCGCTTTCGGTTGGGTGCTTTTGCCAAAAGCGGAGGGAATCCGGTTATGTCTTCTCCGTGATTCAATCAGGCTGTTGCAATTTCCAGGCATTCCATGATTACGCGCTGGCATCCGTGAAGAATTTCATCGGTATGTGCCTCACTTACAAACCCCACTTCGTATCCCGAAGGCCCCAGGTATATTCCCCGCTCAAGCAGTTCGTGATGCAGTTTTCGGAAATAAGCCATGCTTCCTGCATCAATCTGGTCAGCAGATTGGATCTGCACGGCATCGGTAAACGCAAACCAGAAGATGGAGCCGATAGAAAACACCCGGAAACTCATCCTTTTGGATGCAGCAAATTCATTGAGTGCGTCTACAAATCGCGTGGTCTTTTTCTCCAGGCCTTCATAAAAACCAGGTTTCAGGCACTCACTCAGCTGAGCGATGCCAGCCGCCATGGCGACGGGGTTTCCACTGAGTGTTCCAGCCTGATACACATCTCCCTCCGGAGAGATCCGCGACATAATAGCCGCAGAAGCACCATAGGCACCTACCGGAAGTCCCCCTCCGATAATCTTGCCATAAGTGATGATGTCCGGAGAAATACCATAATGACCTGCAGCACCCGTAAATCCTAACCGGAAGCCAGAAATGACTTCATCAAAAAGCAACAGCGTATTGTTTGCCGTGCAGATTTCTCTCAGAAACTGCAGGAAAGCTTTATCCTGCAGCAACAAGCCATTGTTGGCCGGCACAGGCTCGATAATGACACAGGCAATTTCATCTTTAAAACGGGCGAAGGCTTCTCTGACTGCATCGGGATTGTTCAGTCCCACCACTATTGTTTCTTTGACAAATGCTTCCGGCACTCCTGCCGAAGAAGTAGCGCCAAAGGTTACCAGACCGGAACCGGCTTTCACCAGCAGGGAGTCGCTGTGACCGTGGTAACAACCTTCGAACTTCAGTATTTTGGTTCTGCCCGTGTATCCTCTGGCAAGACGTATCGCACTCATGACGGCTTCTGTACCGGAGCTTACAAAACGCAATTTTTCTATAAAAGGATTGTTGGAAAGAATAAGTTCGGCCAGTTCGTTTTCAAGTGCCGTGGGAGCTCCGAACGAGCTTCCGTTTTCTACTGTTTTTTGAATGGCTTCCACTACTCTGGCAGGTGCATGCCCAAGTATCAAAGGACCCCAGGAACAGCAAAAGTCAACAAACTGATTGCCGTCGGCATCTTCGATGCGGCATCCTTTGCCTTTGGAAATGAACAGCGGCGTACCGCCGACAGAACGAAAGGCTCTTACCGGGGAATTGACTCCTCCTGGAAAATATTTCTTGGCTTTTTCAAAAAGCGCTTCTGATTTTTCTCTTTTCATACAGGTAATGCTGACGCGTGTTGATCGTTTTTCTCCCGGATAAAATGACGGCGATTCCGCCCCGGCTGGATTCTTGTGCAAATATATATCTTTGAAGTCAAGATCAGGAGTAATCCCGGTCACCCGAATTTTGTACTGACCACCGCAGCCATTCAATTCCTATGAACTACCTCAATTCTATTGATTTCGCCAAACAGCAGGATGTCCTTGACCCCTTACGCAAGTACCGCGATAAATTCTATATCCCTCAACACGACGGAGGCGATACCGTTTATTTCACAGGCAACTCCCTGGGATTACAACCCAAGAGCACTCAGGATTATGTACTCGATGAGCTGGAAGACTGGGCCAATCTGGGGGTAGAAGGTCACTTTCATGCACGCAAACCCTGGATGCCCTACCACGAACAGTTTGCCGAACCGCTGGCCCGCATCGTGGGAGCCCTCCCGGAAGAAGTGGTAGCGATGAACCAGCTGACGGTGAACCTCCACCTGTTGTTGGTTTCATTTTATCGTCCGGCTGGCAAACGGGTGAAGATTCTGTGCGAAGCCAAAGCATTTCCATCTGATCAATATGCCCTGGAGTCCCAGGTCCGCTTTCACGGTCTCAATCCGGACGACGTTCTTATCGAGATTTGTCCAAGGGAAGGAGAGCATTGTATCCGGGAAGAAGATATTCTGGCGGGCATTGAACGTCACCGCGACGAGCTTGCCCTGGTGCTGATAGGAGGAGTCAATTATTATTCCGGTCAGGTATTCGACATGGCAGGCATTACTGCTGCCGGGCATCGGGCTGGAGCCCTGGTAGGATTCGATCTGGCACATGCGGCAGGCAACCTCCGCCTGGAGTTGCATGCCTGGGATGTTGATTTTGCCTGCTGGTGTTCATACAAATACCTCAATTCAGGACCAGGAGGAGTGGCAGGAGTCTTTGTCCATCAGCGCCACCTGAATCAAAGTACTTTAAATCGCTTTGCAGGCTGGTGGGGCCATGACAAGGCTTCCCGTTTCCGGATGGAGAAAGGCTTTGTGCCCATGCCTACGGCCGAAGCCTGGCAGGTAAGCAATGCCCCCGTGCTTTCAATGGCTGCCCACAAGGCAGCGCTCGATATTTTTACCGAAGTTGGAATGGAAGCCCTTACGGCCAAAAGCGAAAAGCTTACAGCCTACCTGGAATTCATACTCGATGAAATCAATAAGACACTGAAAAGTTCCCCCACTCGCCTGGAAATCATCACTCCCCGCAACATCAGGCAACGTGGATGCCAGCTCAGTTTCCTGGCTCATGGAAGGGGGAAAGAGCTTTTCCTCAGCCTGCAGAAAAAAGGGGTGATTACCGACTGGAGAGAGCCCAATGTCATCCGTTGCGCCCCTGTTCCTTTATACAACTCCTTTGAAGATGTATACCGGTTTGGTGTGTATTTAAGCGAAGCGCTTTCTATTTAATCACGTAATCAAGCCGTTTTAGCTCAAAAAGCCTCCTTTTCGTATACAAATGGCCGAAAACACCCATTCTATTGAAATATTTCTAACTTTGTATGAAATAAATGGAATACCTGACCCGTTATAGGGAAAGGTATTTTTTGTCTCTATGAAAAAATTTGTCGTTTTATTTTCCTTTCTGCTCGTCTGTGGCCTCCTTTCGGCCCAGCAAGAAAAGAATTACAAAACACATGAAATAGGCGTCTTTATCGGATGCTCCTATTATATAGGAGACCTCAACCCTTCAGGGCATTTCGGCCCTCTTACCCAGCCTGCAGGAGGCGTTATCTACCGGTATAACCTCAACCCCCGATTCAGTATCAAAGCCAACGCACTTGTTGGAAATATCCAGGGTGACGATTCGAAAACCAACTCGGCTTCCCAGCAGGAACGTAACCTGAGCTTTAAATCTTATGTACGGGAGCTGGCCGTGGAAGGGGAGTTCAATTTCATGGAATACAAGACAGGCAGCCACCACATTTTTTCTCCCTACCTCTTTCTGGGCATAGCCGGTTATATGTTTGACCCGATGGCCCAAGTAGGTAATCAATGGGTTGAATTACAACCGTTAGGAACCGAAGGTCAGGGATCAAAAGGCGGATCCAAAAAATACAGACTAACCCAGCTTTCTATTCCTTTTGGTATTGGAATGAAATTCAGTATGGCCAAACAGGTATGTATTTCACTCGAGTGGGGCATGCGCAAAACATTCACTCCTTATCTCGATGATGTAAGCGGCACCTATGCAGCTCCTTCGGTCCTGGCACAGAATGGTCCTATGGCCGTTCAGCTGGCAAACCGATCGCTCGGCAAAGACCCCGGAGGAACCTCCATGACAGGAAGTGAACGGGGTAACGGAGGAGTGGATGACTGGTATTCATTTGCCGGTGTCATGTTGTCTTTCACTCTGAAGCCTAAAGACAAACCTTGTTATGCGTACTAATTAACCGAACCGGAAATGGTTCCTGCCGTCCCAATGTTGGGACGATTTTTTTTAACAACTGAGCTACTTGAAAGAAAAGATTGATTCCGCCCGATTACCCAAGCACATTGCAATCATCATGGATGGAAACGGGCGCTGGGCGAAACAAAAAGGAAAACTCCGTGTATTCGGACATCAGAATGGGGTACTTGCAGTCAGAGATACCGTGGAATCGGCTGCAGAGTTAGGTATTCAATATTTGACCTTATATGCTTTTTCGACCGAAAACTGGAAGCGTCCGAAGTTTGAAGTCAATGCGTTGATGGAACTATTAATCAGTACCATCCGCAAAGAAACCAAGACACTGACAGACAACAATATCCGCCTGCAGGCAATCGGAGATATCGAAAGTCTTCCTTCGGGTTGCCGCAAGGAATTGCAGGAGGCAATCGACCTGACTGCCGGAAATAAACGCATGACCCTCATTCTTGCCTTGAGCTACAGTTCCAAATGGGAAATCATGCGGGCTGTTAAAAACATAGCCGAACGGGTGGCCAGCAAAGAAATTTCCGTTAACAATATCGACGAATCTCTTTTTAATTCCTTTCTTTGCACCGCCAATTTCCCTGACCCCGAACTCCTTATAAGAACAAGCGGGGAACAACGGATCAGTAATTTTCTGCTTTGGCAAATCGCCTACTCCGAGCTGTATTTTACGGAGAAACTGTGGCCCGATTTCAGAAAGAATGATTTGTATGAAGCCATCCTCGACTATCAAGGCAGGGAGCGCAGATTCGGAAAGACGAGTGAGCAAATTGCATCCTGATCAATTATGATGAAAAGACTTTTTATTACCGGTATCAGTTGTTTGTGGATTAGCCTTCAGGCAGTGCTTGCACAGGACACATTGGCTGCACAAGGCACACTCGGAGCCAAACCGGATTCCGGCCAAATCAGCTACAACACCCCTAAAGAATATTCCATCGCGAAAGTTGAATTCGAAGGCGCTGAGAATGTCAACAACCAGGTACTCAAACTGGTGACCGGACTTACCGAAGGAGACAAAATAACCGTTCCAGGAGAAAAAATTTCCGATGCTATCCAAAATCTCTGGCGTCAGGGACTCTTTGTAGATGTACAATGCCTGGCCAAAAAAATTGAAGGAAACTTCATCTACCTCACATTCAAAGTCGTGGAAAGACCCCGGCTCGATTACGTATCCTATAAAGGTGATGTAACCAAGTCGGAAGTGGATGATATCCGTGGCAAAGTCAAACTGCCCAGAAGAAAAGTAATTACCGAATATGTACTCGACTTTACCAAGCAGACCATTATCGACTACTTTGTAAACAAAGGCTATCTGGATGTGAAGGTGAAGATTGACCAACAGCCGAGCACAATTGATAAATCCATGGTGGTCCTTATCATCACCGTGACGGAAGGACATAAAATACGCATCCAGGACATCAACATCACCGGGAATGACAATATCAAGACCTGGAGATTGCTGCGTGCGATGGATGATACCAAACGCAGAAGGATCTGGACAATTTTCAGTTCTTCTAAATACATTGATGACAATTTCCGGAAAGACAAGAAAAGCCTGATTGACAAATACCGCGAAAAAGGTTACCGGGATGCGGCCATCGTGAAAGATACCGTTTACCGTTCGGGCCCGAAGCGTGTGAGTATTGACATCAAAATAAAAGAGGGCAGTAAATATTATTTCAACAACATCACCTGGGTTGGAAATACGAAATACACCTCTAAAGTGCTGACCGACCGTCTTGGTATCCGCAAAGGCGATGTATTTGACCAAACCCTGCTGGATGCCCGTTTATTTTCCAACCCGAACAGTACCGATGTGAGCTCCTTGTATATGGACGACGGCTACCTGTTTTTTCAGGTGACTCCTATTGAAATCCGTGTACAGAACGACTCCATTGACCTGGAAATGCGGATATACGAAGGCAAACAAGCCACCATCAACAAAGTAACCGTATTGGGTAATACCAAAACGAACGACCGGGTTATCATGCGTGAGATACGTACCCGTCCGGGCCAGCTTTTCCGTCGCTCGGATATCATCCGTTCTCAACGGGAGCTTTCCGTACTCGGTTATTTCGATCCGGAAAAACTTTCTGTCAACCCCAAACCCAATCCGAACGACGGAACAGTAGACATCGAATACATCGTTCAGGAAAAACCTTCTGACCAGCTTGAGCTGAGCGGAGGCTGGGGTGCCGGACGTATTGTCGGTACACTGGGTGTATCCTTCAATAATTTTTCAGCCAGAAACGTATTTAAGAAAAGCGCCTGGAGACCTCTTCCTGCCGGAGACGGACAACGACTCAGTATACGTGCCCAGTCCAATGGTACACTTTACCAGTCGGTGAATGCCTCCTTTACCGAGCCTTGGCTGGGTGGAAAGAAACCCAACTCGCTCAGCTTTACAACGTATTACTCGGTTCAGTCAAACGGTCTTGCTTTCAGCGACCCAAGCCGTACCTCCTTTAATATCTGGGGAGCAACCATAGGCTTTGGCTCCCGCCTGAAAAAACCGGACGACTTCTTTACCTTCTTCGGAGACCTGAATTATGCATACTATGTATTGAAGAATTTCTCCAACGTATTTTCTTTCAGCAATGGATTCTCCAACAACATCAATCTTCGTCTGAGCATATCGAGAAGCAATACCGACAAGGGCCCGATGGAATACATCACCCGTGGCGGAACCATGTTGCTCTCCGGTCAGTTCACCCCTCCCTACTCGCTTTTTGAAAACAGAAACATTGCAGCAGAGACGGATCAGGAGAAATACAAATTTCTGGAATTCTACAAAATCAAATTTACTACCCAGTGGTTTACCAAACTTGTTGGAAACCTGGTGTTGAATTCCCGCGTAGGCTTTGGTTACCTGGGCTTTTACAATCCCAAACTGGGTGAGACTCCGTTTGAACGTTTTTACATGGGAGGAAGCGGTCTGACCGGGTATTCACTTGATGGAAGAGAAATTATTGCCATGCGGGGATATAACGACGGTTCCCTCTCTGCCACAAACGGATCGCCGATCATCAACAAATACACCATGGAGCTGCGCTATCCGGTCACGCTGAGTGCTACTGCCAACATTTATGGCCTGGTCTTTGCCGAAGCAGGAAATACATGGAATACATTCTCCCAATACAATCCGTTCCAGGTTTACCGGAGCACCGGTGTCGGTGTAAGGGTTTTCCTTCCGATGTTTGGTCTTTTGGGACTGGATTACGGGTGGAGACTGGATGATGTGCCTAGCAACCCCGGTATGCAGCGAGGACAGTTACACTTTACCATTGGTGCAAACCTGGGTGAGTTGTAAAACCTGCAACATTAAGTCATAACATGGGATCCGGATTGTATAAATGAATACTCCGGCCTTTAACCTAATACGTGGACGTCATGAAAAAATTGCTCATTGCCTTTGTGTTAACCCTCGCTTCCTTTACAGGAGCTGTTGCTCAGAAGTTTGCTTTTGTAGACTCGGATTACATCCTAGGTCAGATCCCGAAGTATAAAGAAGCTCAGAGTGAACTGGATAAAATTTCGGCTCAGTGGCAAAAGGAGATTGAAGCCAAATTCCAGGAAGTAGATAAACTCTATAAAAACTACCAGCAGGAACAGGTATTGCTCACCGAAGAACTGAAGAAAAAACGGGAAGCTGAAATTGTAGCAAAGGAAAAAGAAGCGAAAGACCTTCAGAAATCGAAATTCGGTGTGGACGGAGAGCTTTTTAAGAAACGTCAGGAACTTGTTAAGCCCATTCAGGACGATATCTACAATGCGGTTAAAAAGATGGCTGAAACAGGCTCTTATGCCGTTATCTTCGACAAATCCAGCGACCTGACCATGCTGTATGCCAACCCCAAATACGATATGAGTGATAAAGTACTCGAACAAATGGGATACAGCAAAAAAGGATCCGGAAAATAATAATATATTTGCGCCCTATTCAACCCTAAAAAAAACACAATGAAGCACATTTTCAGATCACTCCTTGCAGCAGGGCTGATCATTTCCACCTCTCTTTCCTTGAATGCGCAAAAGATTGCTCACATCCATTTGGACTCTTTGCTCGTGTTAATGCCAGAAACCAAGAAGGCCGACGGAGATGCACAAGACTATTACAAGCAATTGGAGCAGCGCCTTCAGCAAATGCAGGGGGAATATCAAAACAAGCTGGATTACTACGAGAAGAACAAACCTACCATGAGCGACCTGATCCGCACTGCCACTGAAAATGATTTGCAGCGTATGCAGCAAAGCATGCAGGAGTTTCAGCAAAATGCTCAAACCGATTTTCAGAACAAGAAAAACGAGTTGCTCAAGCCGATCTACGACAAAGCCAACAAAGCGATTGCCGATGTTGCAAAAGCAGGTGGTTATAAATATGTACTGGATACAAGTGCCGGTATCGTAATCTATTATGAGAGTTCGGATAACCTCCTGAGCTTGGTGAAAACCAAGTTGGGAATTCCGGCCAACGCAGTACCGTTTGTGAATGGTGGCGCCGGCGGAGATAAAGGTGGCAAATCAAGTCCTCCTCCTTCCAATCCTTCTCCAAAGAAATAATCAAAAAACCCTGACCCAAGCGTCAGGGTTTTTTTTGTCACTACCCTAAGGATTATATCCCCTGATTTCTTTTTATCTTCGGAAAAACTTTTCCTGCTTGGCAAATTCAAACAATACATCAAAGGCCTCCAACCCCATTGGCATTTTTGACTCCGGCATCGGCGGTTTAACCGTTGCAACAGCCATCAAAGATTTACTGCCCAATGAAAAACTGATCTACTTCGGCGATACAGCCCACCTGCCTTACGGCGAAAAATCGGCAGATGCAATTAAATATTACGGAATACGTATCAGCCAGTTCCTGCTGGAACAGCATTGCAAACTCATCGTCATCGCCTGCAACACCGCTTCGGCCCAGGCCTATGAAACCATCAAGGATTTTGTAGGAAATAAAGCCATCGTGGTCAATGTGATTGATCCGGTGGTGGAGGAAGTGGCCCGCCACGCACAAAACAAACATGTTGGGGTCATTGCCACCAAAGGAACCATCCGTTCGGATATTTATGCACGTAAATTAAAAGCCGCACGTAAAGGATTAGAAGTATCATCCTTGGCTACCCCCTTGCTGGTCTCCATGATAGAAGAAGGTTTTTTTAATAATAAGATCAGTAGAGCCGTGATTCATTCCTACCTCGAAAAGCCCAAACTCAAAAAAATCGATTCCCTGATCCTTGCCTGCACCCACTTCCCTTTGATCAAACCCGAAATTGAAGAATACTATAACCACCGCATGCGCATCGTCGATTCTGCCGGTGTAGTAGCAAAGGAAATTGCCGCTATCCTCAAAAAGAAACACCTCGAAACCCGACTCAAAAATCCGAAACACCGCTTTTACGTGTCTGACTACACCGACTCCTTTGAAAAAAGCACACGCTTTTTCTTTAAGGGCAAGTTAAAATTGGAAAAGGCCGATATCTGGAAATAAGGTGATTTTCGTTTTTTAGACTATCTTAGAAGCAGATTTTATCCTATTTTCGTTTCCAACAGCTTCCTTATAACCGTTTTGTTGTCTTAAGAATTTAACCGCTTCTCACCCAAGCGTCAAAACTCACCCGGTCTTTTTCTCAGGTAAACTGACCGGACATTTCAGGCACATATGCGGAAATGTAAAGACTGTACTAATTGAATGTTAAATGAAAAAAAACAGCCATTTCTTAGGAGCCCTTCTGATCCTGGTCATTTTGACTGCTTCCTGTAAAAAATGTTGTACCTGTACGGCAACTGACACGAGCGGACACCAGATAGCCACTCAGGACTATTGCAGCACCAGCGGTACCAACCTGACCACTTTTGAAGACAGCTTTAAAACTACTTACGGAACTTACAGTGTGAAGTGTACACGGCAACACTGATTTAAACGGAAGGAGCTTCGTTATACCAGCTTGCATACAACACATAGTTCGCAGCAATCCGGTTGATTTCCCCTTTGACAAGACCTTCACTGACAGACTTTATTTTCTTGGCCGGCACGCCCGCATAAATGCTTCCTGGCTCCACCACAGTACCTTCTAAAAGCACTGCCCCGGCTGCAATGATGCTGTTGCTTCCAATCACACAATTATCCATAATAATGGCACCCATCCCCACCAGCACATCATCCTGCAGGGTACAGCCGTGCACGATCGCATGATGCCCTATGGACACGTTGTTTCCGATCACCGTCCGGGTCTTTTGGTAGGTGCAATGAATCATCGCCCCGTCCTGAATATTCACCCGGTTGCCTATGCGAATCGAATTCACATCCCCCCGTATCACTGCATTAAACCAAACACTGCATTCCTCTCCAAGAATAACATCTCCTATTACGGTAGCCGTCTCCGCCAGGTAACATCCTTTGCCAAAAGTGGGCGTGTGTCCGAGGAGTGTTTTAATCAGGGCCATTGGATGGAGGTCTTAGTTGTTTACAGGTGATGCTTTTTTGCGGTAGTCGATGGTATAATGCAACCCGATGCTCTCCTTCCGGCTCATCGCCTGCTTGATAATGATATAGGCCACATTGATCAGGTTACGCAATTCGCAGAGACGGGGAGAAACAGTTGTTTCCTGATAAAGCGCTTCGTTTTCCTTGTAAAGTATTTCCAGGCGGTCGAAAGCTCTTCTCAAACGAAGATCGGACCGAACGATGCCCACATAATTACTCATGATGGCTTGCACTTCTTTCAGGCTTTGTGTCATCAGAATCATTTCTTCCGGATGGGCGGTCCCTTCCGCATCCCAGGCCGGTATGCCGGCTTTCCAGGAGGTGTGCGTCACCGCTCTGATAGCATGTAGGGAAGCACGGTGCGAGTAAACCACCGCTTCAAGCAAGGAATTACTCGCCAGGCGGTTTGCTCCATGTAAACCTGTGCAGGAACATTCTCCCACAGCATACAGCTGACGGATGCTGCTGCGCCCATCGGTGTCCACCGCAATACCTCCGCACATATAATGTGCCGCAGGGACAACCGGGATATAATCTTTACTCACGTCGATATCCAGGCTGATGCATTTGCGGTAGATATTCGGAAAGTGCCGGATGAAATCATCCAGGTCGAGGTGGGTGCAATCCAGCCATACAAAGTCCTCTCCCCGCATTTTCAGTTCGTTGTCTATTGCTCTGGCCACAATGTCTCTTGGTGCGAGGGAGCCACGCTCGTCATAGCGCTGCATGAATTCTTTATTATCCTGAGTCTTCAATATACCGCCAAAGCCCCTCACCGCTTCGGAGATGAGAAATGAAGGATATTCACCCGGATGGTAAAGGGAGGTGGGATGGAACTGGAAAAATTCCATGTTGGCTATTTTGCCTTTCGCCCGATAGACCATGGCTACCCCGTCACCTGTAGCGATGGTAGGATTGGTAGTGGTGGCATAGGCATGACCTGCTCCTCCGGTAGCCATCAACGTTGTTTTGGCCAGCACCGTTTCTACCTTGTCGGTTTTCAGATTCAGGATATAGGCCCCGAAACACTCCACATCCGGAGTGCGGCTATTCACTTCAAAGCCCAGGTGATGCTGGGTGATGATGTCTATTGTAAAATGGTGATCGAGCAGCTCAATGTTCGGGTGGGCATGTAACTGATCCAGCAAGGCACGTTCTATCTCCAGACCGGTAATGTCTTTGTAATGCAGAATCCTGTTTTCGGAATGTCCGCCTTCTTTGGCAAGGTCATATTCCCCGCTTGATTTTTTATCAAATTTAACACCCCAGTCAACCAACTCCCGGATACGTTCGGTGGATTCGGTGATGACCATCCTCACCACCGCTTCGTCACAGAGTCCGGCACCGGCATCCAGCGTATCGGCGACATGTTTCTCGAAGGAGTCGGGACTGTACATCACCGCTGCAATACCTCCCTGGGCATACTTTGTATTGCTTTCGTCTTTATTCGATTTGGTAACCACGCAAACCGTTCCGTGCTCAGCCACTTTGAGGGCATAGCTGAGGCCGCCTATACCGGAACCGATCACCAGAAAATCAACTTGTTTAGTCAAAATCAGTATCTTTGTTATCCCCTTCCGTAAAGGCCTCAAGGCCTGAAGTCTGCCGGGTGGGGCGAAATTACGAATTTGTAATCATTCTTTCCCATGGAACCGACCCTGAAAACCCCTGTCATTGTTTATGCCGAAAGCACTCCCAATCCGGCGTCTATGAAATTTGTGGCCAATCAGGTATTGCTTCCTGAAGGAGCCACCGCTCAATACCTGCAGGCTGCCGACACCAAAGGATCTTTGCTGGCCCGCCAGCTTTTTCAGTTCCCTTTTGTAAAAGGCATTTTTATCAATGGCAACTACCTGACTATTACCAAGTCGGAAGCGGTCACCTGGGATGACATTACCTTGGAATTACGTGAATTTCTAAAATCTTTTCTCGCCAGCGGCCAGCCTGTGGTGACGGAGATACCCAAGGCAGAAGTCCATACCGACAACTCCTTTCAGGAAAAAATAAATGTATTCACCGAACACTCGGCTCCTCAGACTGAGGCGGAACATAAGATTGTGGAAATCCTGGAACAATATATCCGTCCTGCCGTGGAGCAGGATGGGGGCCTCATCACCTTTCGTTCGTTTGTGGAAGGAATTGTCACTGTCCAATTGAAAGGAGCCTGCAGCGGCTGTCCTTCTTCCACCCTAACCCTGAAAGCGGGCATTGAAGCCTTGCTGAAACGACTTGTCCCGGGCGTCACCGAAGTGGTGGCTGAAGCGGTCTGAGAGCAGCTTTTTTATCCTACTTATAAAACGGCTACTGCCATCGCTGCAATGCAAACGGTAGTTCCTTCTACTTCCAGTAGTGTTTTCGCACAGGCTTCCAGCGTAGCACCCGTCGTCACCACATCGTCTACCAGCAATACCCGTTGTCCTTTTAATTCGTCCGGGCTAGTCAAATAAAACCCCGATTCCACATTTCTCCACCGGCTGAAGCGCGATTTGCGGGTTTGAGTACCTGTCTCCTTTCCTCTCACGAGTATATGCTGATTCACCGGTACGCCTAAAGCCTCACTAATGCCCTCGGCAAAACATTCACTTTGATTGAACCCTCTCATTTTTAGCTTTCGGGCATGTAAGGGAACAGGAATAATCTGGGTGATTTTCCGGAAAGCTTCTGCTTTTAACAGCTCCCGGCCATACATCTTCCCGACCAGGAGACCGATTTCGGTATGGCCCTTGTATTTGAGGCGATGTATGAGTTGCTGAACCCTGCTGCCTTTCTGGAACGTGTAATAAGCGGAGGCGGCTGCAATATCCACGCGCCCCCAAAACAAACGGCTCACCGGGTTGACAGCCTGGAGGTGAAAATCAGTACGCGGCAATTCGTATGCGCAATGCGTACAGATCACCACCTCTCCGGCACACAAAGGCCTGTTACAGGCGTGGCAACATTCCGGAAACAGCAACGCAGCTAAGCCGGATAAATACCGCTTCAGAAAAGTTGTTCGGGCCATGGCAAGGTTATTGACTATACATTGTTAGCATATAGGTGAATAGCTACCTGATCAGAAGAGGGAAAGTATTAATTTTGAATAGAATATTGTAAACTCCCTGATGCAACTGCATCGTCAATTTTAGCAATCGCATGGAAAATCAAGTTACTGCTGCTCCCGACCGGGCAGAAAAAAAAGAAAACAAACGATCCGGGATATTCTTCCTCTGGTTTTTGATTCTTCTTTTCGCTTCCGGCAATGGGGTATTGGCCTGGTTATATTTTCAGGAAAAACAACGCGCAGACAAAACGGAAGTCATCATCAAGCAGGTATTCATTGAACGCGACAATGTGAAAACCGATTTGCTCAAACTCCAGGAAGAATATGCGACCCTACAGACCAACGATGCCAAAGTAAACAAGGAGCTGGATGAAAAAAGGGCCTACATCACCCAACTGCTGGAAGAGGCAGAAAAGCACAAAGGAGATGCCTATACCATTATGAAGCTGAAAAAGGAAACCGAAACACTTCGTAAGATCATGAAGCATTATGTATATACAATAGACTCACTCGGTCAGCTCAACGAACACCTCATCGCCGAAAAGAAAACGATGTCAGCCGACCTGAACAAAGAAAAAGACAAGAGCACCAACCTCTCCAAAGAAAAAGACGACCTGCAGAAACAAGTTGACATTGCAGCCTTGCTGAAAGCCACCAATTTCAAGGCCCTGGGCATACGTACCAAATCGGGAGGAAAAAAAGAATTTGAAACCAACAAGGCCGCCAAGGTTGAGCGGATCAAGGTATCTCTCTCCTTTGCCGAAAACCCCTTGGCCAAAAAAGGGAATCGGATTGCCTACTTCCGTGTGATGACTCCCGACGGGAAAGAGATGTACAAGAGTCCTGAAAACACCTTTACCTTCGATGGGGCAAAAGGGTATTTTTCAGGCAGGCAACCGTTTGAATACAACAGCCAGGAAATCAGTATCACTTCCTATTGCAACAACAACGGAGATAAATTTGTTCCGGGGAAATATCTGATTGAGGTAACGGTAGACGGATCGGTGATTGGTAATACCACCCTGGTACTCGAATAAACTATTTTTTAAATCCCACCAGTACTGACACACACCCTTCGGTATTGAGCTGGGTCTTATCTACCTGGTCTGGCACCCTGACGGTAACGGTCAGTTGAGTTGTCTGTTCTACATTAAAATCCCAGGTATCCGTGATTACATCTCCCGATTTGTTTTTATAAATCACGTTTCCTGTTGCATCCGATACCTGAAACTCCATCTGGCCCAATACACCCTCTCCCATTACCACCAGGCGGTAGCTCTGCCCCGAATTGAAGGTCATTACCATATCAGCCGATTGCCCTGGCGACATGGTGGTGGTATTCAGCTGCCCATTCGTCATATAGGGTGTCAGCTTGGGAAGGCATGACTTTTTGGTGAACGACTTACACTGAGCGGATAAATCCCCTGCCATTCCCAGAGATGACCCCATGAGGAACACGAGCAACAAGCGTTTTAAGGACATGAAACGAGTTTTAGTTGGAGAAAAGGGTACTCACAAATGCACTAAAAAAAAGTATCCGGCTCAGGATTTATTGATTGTCTTGGTACGCAATGCTTCTGCCTTTTTGGCTATTTCTGAAATCTGATCTTTGGAAACGGTAAAGGACGAACCTCCTCCTATGGTTGTTTCATGGGTATTCGGATCGGTCTTGGATGTGCTTTTACCTTCATTGGTTTTAATCTTGGTGAAGGAGTCACGCAGGTCAATGAGGTCGCTCAGCATGGCCGATACATCCTGGTCCTTCTTTTGTTCCGTCATTAATCCAATCAGGTTATCCAAACTGAGTTTTTGTTCGGCAATGCGGTTATTGATTTCAGGGTTGTCTTTGGATAAAGCCACACGCGTGGCGATGTACAAGCCTTCCACCCATCCCCCTGCAACAATCAGGGCAGAGGTGGCAGGACGCTGATTTTCCTGCAGGTAGGCATCGGCAGTCCAATAAGAATCAGAAATAATGGAGAGAAGAGAGTCGCGGTTGTTGCTGTTGGCTTGCATCCTGTCCATCGTGGTTTCTCCAAAGGCATCCGAAATACCCAAGGCAGAGGCCAGGTTATTTACTTTTTTAAGATAGAGCAGGGATTCCGAGGAGGCATCGAAAATGGTGGTAAAGCTCAGATCGGTTCCATAAACACCCAGGTTAAGCGCACGGCCTGCAGAGGTATTGTATTTGGTGGCGTTATCGAGGGAATTAAGATAATCCTTGTTATAGGTAGCCCCTGCTTTTTTCAGCAGGTCGGCTGTTTCTATTGGGGAAGGGAGCGCATAAAAAACCTTCTGAGCATTGGAAGCATCCCGTTTTCCTTTTTTTGATGCAGCAGTATCAGTCGAGGCATTCTCTTTCTCTTCCGAATTGGATTCACTGTTTCCGCATGATGCGAGCACACAAACAAATGCTCCCAATATCAATCTCATGCCAATGCTATTCCTGCTCATAAAATATCTGAATTAATGTATGTCTAGCAAATATAGAAAAATTTCTCAATGTGCTTCCAGCCAATTGATTCCATTCCCCATACCCACTTCAATGGGTACGGTCATCGGAATGGCAAGGCGCATGTGCGATTCAATGAGGGGTTTTACCTTATCCAGTTCTTCCACCGGCACATCAAACACCAACTCGTCATGAACCTGCAGGAGCATGCGGGTGCGGAATTGCTGCTTTTGCAAATCGGCATGAATCCGGATCATGGCTATTTTTATCATGTCTGCCGCCGAGCCCTGAATAGGGGCATTGATGGCGTTACGTTCGGCAAAGCCACGCACGGTAGCGTTGGCCGAAGTAATGTCGCGCAGGTACCTCCGCCTGCCCATAATCGTCTCTACATATCCTTTCGCCCTGGCCTTTTCAATGCTTTCATCCATATAGGTTTTCACACCCGGATACTGACTGAAATAGTTTTCAATGATTTCCGCAGCTTCTTTGCGGGGGATGTTGAGCCTTTCCGATAAGCCGAAGGCAGAGATTCCGTAGATGATCCCAAAGTTGACCATCTTGGCATTTCGGCGCATATCACCTGTCACCTGCTCCAGGGAAAGCCCGTATACTTTGGCGGCCGTAGCGGTATGAATGTCATGCCCGCTCCGGAAAGCTTCCAGCATGCCGGCATCCTTGCTCAGCTCTGCAATGATGCGTAACTCAATCTGGGAATAGTCGGCCGACAGGAGTGTATACCCTTCTCCTCTTGGAACAAATGCTTTACGTACCTCTTTCCCACGTTCTGTCCGTATAGGGATATTCTGCAGATTCGGGTTATCCGAACTCAGACGGCCTGTAGCCGCCACCACCTGGTTGTAACTCGTATGAATCCTTCCTGTATGTGGATTAATCAGATCAGGCAGCGTATCTACGTATGTATTCTTCAGCTTTACCAGTTCCCGATAGTCCAGTATTTTGCCTACAATCGGATGTTTTCCGGTAAGCTTCACCAGGATGTCCTCACCGGTTGCATACTGTCCCGTCTTGGTCTTCTTGGGCTTTTCGGTGATCTTCAGCACTTCAAACAAGAGGTCGCCCACCTGTTTCGGTGAACTGATGTTGAAACGTGTCCCGGCAAGGGCTTGTATTTCATTGTCGATGGCCAAGATGTCCTTTTCCAGTTCTCCGGAAAGTTCTTTCAGGGCTGCCTTATCAACCCGTATCCCTTCTGCTTCCATCGCAGCAAGCACCGGAATGAGTGGTATTTCCAGTTCTTCAAACAACTTCTTTGTATTCGTATCCGAGAGCAGGGGTTGAAAAATTCCTTTCAGCTGAAAGGTAACATCCGCATCTTCAGCGGCATATTCGGTAATCTGTGTGAGCTCTACATCACGCATGGAGGTCTGCCCTTTCCCTTTTTTCCCGATAAGGGTTTCAATGCTTACCGGTGAATAGTTCAGGTAAGTCTCAGACAGCACGTTCATATTGTGCCGCATATCCGGCTGAAGCAGGTAATGTGCAATCATGGTATCAAACAACTTTCCGGCAAGGGTAATGCCATAGCGCTGCAGGATGGTCAGGTCGTACTTGATGTTTTGTCCGATCTTAGTAATCTCTGCATTTTCAAAAACGGGTTTGAACTCGCTGACCAGGGCCTTGGTAGCAGCCTGATCGGCAGGCACGGGCACATACCAGGCTTCTCCTGCTTTCCATGAAAAGGACATCCCTACCATTTCTGCCTGCAGCGCATCCACTCCGGTTGTTTCCGTATCAAAACAAAGCTCGGTATGTGTCAGCAATTCGGCAACCAGTCGGGTGCGTTTTTCCGGAGTGTCTGCTACAACATATTGATGCGCAGTATCCAGTATGGTTTTGTATACCGTTGGGGCAGGGTCATTGGCATCCCCTTCTTGTGTTTCTGTTGCTCCCCCTTCTCCAAACAGGTCTATCTGCCCGTTTTTATCTTCTTTGGCAGCCTTGGCGGTGTTTCCACCATCTGCCTGCTCCCCTCCTGTAATCAACGTATTCCCCAGTACCTGTTCGGCCATCCTGCGGAACTCCAGTTCGGTAAACAAAATGCGTAACGCATCCCAGTCGGGATCCTTGCGGGCAAGTTCTTCTTCGTTCAGTTCCACCGGTGCGTCACAGATAATGGTGGCCAGCCGTTTCGACTGTATAGCCATTTCTTTGTTCTTCTCCACCTTTTCCTTCATCTTGCCTGTCAGCTTACCGGTGTTTTCCAGCAGGTTTTCAATGCTGCCATAGTCTTTGATAAACTTCATCGCTGTTTTCTCTCCTACCCCCGGAATTCCGGGTATGTTGTCCACCTGATCTCCCATCAGTCCCAGGATATCAATCACCTGACTCACCCGTTCAATCTCCCATTTCGCACACACCTCTTTCACACCCATGATCTCCACGCCATTGCCCAGGCGGGCAGGCTTGTAGATGAAAATATTATCGGAGACCAGCTGGCCGAAGTCTTTGTCCGGTGTCACCATATAGGTCGTATAGCCCTGCTGCTCTCCTTTCTTAGCCAGGGTGCCGATTACATCATCCGCTTCAAAGCCCGGAAGCTTGATGGCGGGAATACGAAAGGCTTCCACCATGCGGAAGATATAGGGTATGGCCAGACTAAGGGCTTCCGGCATCTCTTCCCGGTTGGCCTTATAACTTTCGAATTCGGTATGCCTGTGTGTTGGCTCAGGCGTATCGAATACGACCGCAATATGACTTGGGTTCTCTTTCTTCAGCAGATCCAGCAGGGTAAGCGTGAAACCAAAGACAGCTGAAGTGTTCAGTCCTTTGGAATTGACCCGTGGATTTTTTTGAAAAGCAAAATAGGCGCGATATATCAGGGCAAAAGCATCGAGCAAAAACAATTTTTTGGGTGATTCGGAGGTCATAGACAAGGAATAAAGAGCAGGTTCGGTTTAGTTCCAGGCTCGCCGTCACGTTATGTGTACGAAGCAGGACTGGGGACATAAAAATAGGGCTTTTTCCGGGGAGGTTGCATAAAAAGCAAAAATCCCTTCCGGTCATGGAAGGGATCTTGTTTTTCGGGGAAGAAGATCAGCCTTTTTGTGATTTCACCCAGGTATTGTATTGCTGAACCACTTCGGTCAGCTGGTCAAAATCGTATTTTTTGTCATGTACATCTTTTACCAGTTCGGCATTGTCTCCCATGTAGTCATCCACAATTTTCTTGAAATGCATGGATTTCACACGGATCATCTCTTTGGAATCGGCTTTCTCAATAAAATATTCCGATTTGTATACGATGCTGTTACCGCTCTGCCATTCATACTGATGTTCATAGAGGTTGATTGCGCCACAGGAAAGGCATTTCACAAACGATTCTTCACCCTCCACCGGACGGGAAACAAACCGGGTACCATCGAAACAGAATTCTTTGGCCTTGGCAGGAGTAAATGATTTTTTCTCTTCCTCTGATTTTTTCAGAGTCACTCTGGAATAGAAATCAAACTCCTTTTTAGGGTTCACTTTAATCTCTCCCTTCATGGTATCTCCGGTAGCGGTCAACACATAACCTGCTTTCCAGATTTGCTGGGCTTGGGAAGCCGTAACAAGGGAACTCATTACCAGTAAAACCAACAACCTGACTCCTTTCATAGTGACATTATTTTTTAGCCTTTCAAAGGAAAAGAATCTTTTCCAGACTTGAAAATACCAGTTGGAAACTTATTAACAACAAGGTAATCATAACATTGGAACAATGCTAACGTACCGGTAATTTTGTCCTTCAAAATAAAATAAATGAGGGCAGTGAGCAGTACAATTAGCGCATCCGGCTATCTTTGAGCAGAATCCTAAGCAAATAACTGAGATCCATTGATACGCATGAGACATCCTATATTTCAACTACCTGTAAAATTCATTTTTTCCGGCCTGATCACCCTCGTTTTCTTTTCCTGCAACGAGCATCCTGCGCCTCCGGCTATCAGCGAAAAGGAGAAACCACTACCCGAGGCTGTAGCGACTTTGAATTATTCGGTTGTCACCTCCTATCCTCACGACACCTCTTCCTTTACAGAGGGATTTGTGTTTCACGACAAGGAGCTCTATGAAAGTACAGGAGCAACGGGCAATTTGCCTCAAACACGTTCCTTATTTGGTGTTGTTGACTTGAAAACAGGCAAAATCAACAAAAAAGCCGAACTTGACAGGGAGAAATATTTCGGAGAAGGGATTGTCTTTCTGGATGGCAAAGTATATCAACTGACTTATACAACCAATATTGGATTTATTTACGATGCAACTACTTTCCGCAAATTGCGGGAATTTACTTTTCAAAACAAAGAGGGCTGGGGATTTACTACAGACGGGAAGCAACTGATCATGAGCGATGGAACAAATGCCCTGACCTATCTGGATCCTAACACCTTACAACCTGTCAAGTCGGTTGAAGTTTCAGAAAACGGTTATGCAGTTGACTTTTTAAATGAACTGGAATATATTCATGGAGCTATTTACGCCAATATTTGGAGAACAAACACCATCGTAAAAATAGATCCCCAGAGTGGTCGGGTAACAGCCAAACTGGATCTGACTGCTTTGGCCGAAGATGCCAGAATTAAATATTCAGGATCCCAGGAAATGAATGGAATTGCATATGACTCGCTCAATGATCAAATCCTGGTGACAGGAAAAATGTGGCCTAAAATTTATGAGATAAAATTCGTGCACTGATCTATTGAAGCCGGTTGCTTTTCTTGAAACAACCGCTAATTGATGCTCCAGGTCGTGCCATCTTTTGAATCTTTAATTGCGATATGTAGTTTTTGCAGTTCATCCCGTATCTTATCCGAAGCTGCAAAATCTTTTTTCTGTTTGGCTTCCTGACGCAGGTCCAGCACCAGTTTCATCACTTCTCCGGTCAGCTCATTGTTGTCGCTTGTTTCATTTTTCAATCCAAGCACATCAAACAAAAACCCCTGGAATATTTTCTTCAGCAATGCTAAATCCGGTTCACTTATCGTTTCCGTTCCGGCATGTACCGCATAGATGATACGTGCACCTTCAAAGAGCTGAGCAACGAGAATGGGGCTATTGAAATCGTCATTCATCGCGGCATAGCATTTCTTTTCCAGCTCAGTAATATTGGTTGTAGAGGCATTGCCGGCTTTTAGTTTTCCAAGCAACTCATAGCTGCTCATCAGGCGTTGAAAGCCTTTTTCGCTGGCCTGCAAGGCTTCATTTGAAAAATCAAGCGTACTGCGGTAATGGCTTTGCAGCATAAAGAAACGCACCGTCATGGGCGAATAGGCTTTATCCAGCAGGGGGTGGTTACCGGTAAACAATTCGCCCGGCAAGAATCCGTTCCCGGCCGATTTGGACATGCGTGTTCCGTTTACAGTAAGCATGTTCGTATGCATCCAGTATCTTACCGGTGCCGTGTGATTACAGGCCTGACTTTGGGCTATCTCATTGGTATGGTGGGTTGCCTGCAAATCCATGCCCCCACCGTGAATGTCAAATGTCTCTCCCAGGTATTTGCTGCTCATGGCAGAGCACTCAATGTGCCAGCCGGGAAAGCCCCAGCCCCATGGCGAAGGCCAGCGCATCACGTGCTCCGGCTTGGCATGTATCCACAAAGCAAAATCCAAGCGCCCCTTTTTCTCATCCTGCCCGCCCAGCTCACGTGTTCCGGCTATCAGGTCTTCCAGCTGCCGGTTGGTGAGCAAACCATAAGGGTATTGCCCATTGTATTTTTCTACGTCGAAATAAACCGTTCCGTTCACTTCATATGCATATCCGTTGGCAATAATCCGTTTGATCATCTCAATCTGCTCGCAGATATGGCCGGTGGCAGTAGGTTCAATATTAGGGGGAATCGTATTAAAGCTGCGCATGACTTCGTGAAACCCGAGCGTGTATTTCTGTACGATCTCCATCGGTTCCACCTGTTCCAGCTTGGCTTTCTTGGCGAATTTATCATCGCCTTCATCCCGGTCCCCTTCCAGGTGACCGGCATCGGTAATGTTACGCACATACCTCACCTTATACCCCAGGAAACAGAGGTAGCGGTATACCAGGTCGAACGACACAAAGGTGCGGCAGTTGCCCAGGTGTACATCGCTGTAAACTGTTGGCCCGCATACGTACAATCCCACAAAAGGAGGACTGAGTGGTGCGAACTTTTCTTTGGTACGGCTAAGGGTGTTATAAACGAACAATGGCTCCGTCATAGGGAGCCAAAGTTACAGAGTTTTTTCGGAAAAGGACCTGACTAATCTTCCAGCGGTGAATCTCCTTTATATACCCCGCCTTCAAAAAGGGCTACGCGGGTGAGTATTCCATTGTCCGTATAAATATAGACTTTACCGTTGATGAGCTTGCCGTGTTCAAAGTCGCCGGACTTGCTCTTTTGTCTGTTTTTGTTGTAGATGGTAATGCCTTTGCCGGTAATGGTAGAAAGATCGACAGGGGGTTTATTGACCAGTGCGGTAGAGCCGCCTTCAATCTTTTCGTCCGCTTTCACGCTGATATTGGCATCTTTAGGAGGAGGGGGAGGAGCATCTTTCTTGGCTACGATGCTGGTATTCTTTTGTTCAAACATTTGGGTCTTGGCAGGATCGGTATCCAGGTTGCCCCCGTTGAATGTCTTTTTGGCTTTCAGGGATCCATCAGGCCAGTATTCTGTAATCACTCCATCTTCACGGCCTTCTTTCCAATCCCCTTCAATCATTACTTTTCCATTCTCATCCAGGTATTGTTGCTTGCCTTCCCGTTTACCGGATTCATTGAAGTTAAACGCCTGCTGCACCTGACCATTGTCGTAGTAGAGCTTATAGGGTCCTACCCAACGGTTGTTTTTCCAGTTTCCTTCTTCCGATATCTTACCATTTTCATGGTACATAATGGCATATCCGTTAGGGCGGTTATTCTCAAATGTCAGTTTGTTTTGGAGATTTCCATTAGGGAAGTAATGCTTCCAGATTCCTACTTTCAGGCTATTCATGTATTTACCTTCTTCCACGGTCACATCCGGACCATATTCCGGGAGGTTGAGCAACTTTCCGGTAAGGATCCATTTTCCCTGTCGCTTCCCCTGGTCATCCACCAAGTTCACCGTATCCTTCCCCTTGAGGACAAAAGACTGGGCCAACCCAATCTTACAGACGATAAACAAAAATATGAGTGTAAATTTTTTCATCTAAGAGTACAAATTATGATCGGATTTCGTTGGAGACGTATAAAGACCTGTTACGGCACCTGATCCCTTATAGTTTAATGATTTAGATTAACACACGATTTTCGTCGACATATGAATAGTTTGCAATGATACGAACAAATTTAATACAATTGGGAAGCGGAGATTGATTCTCTTGTACGGCAAGCCACTTTCAGAGGTTACAAGAATTCTTCATTACTTTATCCAGATTTGTCAACATCTCCCGTGTCATCTTATCCAGGCTATAAGCCGGGTTCCAGCCCCAATCCTGGCGCGAATGGGAGTCGTCGATGCTATGGGGCCAGGTATCGGCTATTTGCTGCCGGTAATCGGGTTTATAGGTCATCATAAAATCAGGGATGTGTTTCTTGATTTCAGCCGCTATTTCCTTAGGAGAAAAGCTGATTCCGGCCAGGTTGTAACTCGACCGGATCTTGACTTTTGCCGGGTCCGCCTGCATCAACTCCAAGGTAGCCCTTAGGGCATCCGGCATATACATCATTGGCAGGGCTGTATCAGCACTTAAAAAACACTCGTAAGTCTTTGATTTTAAGGCTTCATGGAAGATATGTACGGCATAATCCGTCGTGCCTCCACCCGGAGCCGATTTCCAGCCTACCAGGCCGGGATAGCGTAAACTGCGTACATCTACACCGTATTTCTGAAAATAATATTCACACCAGCGCTCCCCAGCTTGTTTAGAAATTCCATACACCGTGCTGGGTTCCATGATGGTAAATTGGGGAGTCAGGTCGGAGGGGGTATTCGGACCAAAGACAGCGATAGAACTTGGCCAATATATCCTGGAAATCAGCTTCTCCCGGCCCAGCTCGAGCACATTCAGGAGGCCTGCCATATTCAGGTTCCATGCAAATAAAGGGTTTTTCTCTGCGGTAGCCGAAAGCAAGGCTGCGAGCAGGTAAACCTGGGTCACCCCGTGTTTCTTTACAACAGCTAAGAGCCGCTGGTTATCAGTAACATCCAGCGCCTCAAATGGGCCGTCGCCTGGAGTTTCCGGAGCTTTTAAGTCAGATGCAACCACATTGGATACACCGTATTGGGAACGCAATGTTTCCACCAATTCGGTTCCAATCTGGCCGGACGAGCCGATTACCAGAATTTTATCCTTCATTCTATTCGTTTTGACAGGGTCAGTAAGCACCCAAAAGTAGGAAAAAAATAGCTGGGCGGGACATTTGTCCAGAGCCACCGGATGTCCCGGCGAACAAGGACAACATCCTGACAAGGATCAGGAGTCTTGCCAACGGAGATGTTGTATCTTTGCATTCCATTCTAATCCCATGGCACTCTATAATAAAGTCAACAAACAGGAGCTCAAACAACGGCTGATCGCTGAAACGATCAAACGGATTACCGTTTCTTTTTACCGCTATGTTATCATTTCCGATCCTGCCACCCTGCGGGATGACCTCTTCCGTCAATGGAGAGCATTGAATATTTTCGGAAGGATCTATATTGCCAGAGAAGGCATCAATGCCCAGATGGCTGTTCCGGAGTCTAACTGGGAAGCTTTTTTGGAGCAACTCTATTCCGACCCCCGCTTTAAAGATGTACCCATGAAGATTGCCGTAGAAGACGATGGGAAATCCTTTTATAAACTGGTCATCAAAGTGCGGAAAAAAATTGTCGCCGATGGCTTGGATGACGATGCTTTTGACGTGACCAACGTAGGCAAACACCTGACCGCGAAAGAATTTAATGAAGCCATGGATACCGAAGGCGTGGTGGTCGTAGACATGCGTAACAGCTATGAAAGCGAAATCGGTCATTTCGAAAATGCACTCACCCCGGATGTGGATACCTTCCGGGAAGAACTGCCCCTGGTAGTAGAACAGCTGAAAGATAAAAAGGACAAAAAAATACTCCTCTACTGTACCGGTGGCATACGCTGTGAGAAAGCCAGCGCTTACATGCGTCACCACGGCTTCTCCGATGTCAACCAGCTGCACGGAGGCATTATTGAGTATGCCCGTCAGGTAAAAGCCCAGTCACTCGTGTCCAAATTCAAAGGGAAAAACTTTGTCTTTGACGAACGCCTGGGAGAAAGCATCACCGCTGAAGTCATCAGCGAATGCCATCAGTGTGGCGCCCCCTGCGACACCCATACCAATTGTGCCAACGAAGCCTGCCACCTGCTCTTTATACAATGTGAAGCCTGTGAAGAAAAATACCAGGGCTGTTGTACTCCTGCCTGCCAGGCTACCCTCACCCTTCCGGAAGAAGAACGCAGACTGAAACGGAAAGCCGCTGCCAAAGAAGCCGATTCTCTTACCGTATACAAGAGCCGACTGAGGCCCAACCTGAAAGAAACATTTAAGCCCAATTCCTAGTTTTGGACCGACTGACAAAAGTCAGCTGCCGATGTATTGAAAGCTCAAAAATTTTCATTATGTTTGTTAGGATAAACCACTCATGAGAAGGATATTCTACATCGATCTCAAGCGCATCACCAAGCGTAATCCCGAATAGGAACACGATTCCTTCCGCTCTTTTATTCTCCGATCTCTTCACATTTTAATCTGTATAAGCATGCCTGTTTACCATAAACTGGGGGCTTTCCCTCAAAAGCGCCATACCGTTTTCAAAAGTCCGAAGGGTGCATTTTATTACGAACAACTTTTTGGAACGGAAGGCTTCAGCGGTATGTCATCCCTCACCTACCATGTTCACCGCCCTACCCAGGTCAAGGAAATACTTCGGTCCTATTCCGTAGCTCCTAAAATAGCCATCGACAAAAACATCCGTGCCCTGTTGCTCAAAGGCTTTGAAGTAACCCCAGCCGATGATTTTCTGGACAGCCGCAAGGCACAGCTCGTCAACAGCGATGTGCACCTGGGACTGGCAGCACCGCGCAAATCGATGAAGGACTATTTTTATAAAAATGCCGACGCAGATGAAATGCTGTTCATCCACAAAGGAACAGGCAAGCTCCGCACGTTTATGGGCACCATCCCCTTCGAGTATGGTGACTACCTCATCATCCCCCGGGGAATGATTTACCAGATTGAGTTCGACACCCCTGACAACCGCCTGCTCTACCTCGAATCCTTTGCTCCCATCTATACGCCCAAACGTTACCGCAATCCCTTCGGTCAGCTGCTGGAACATTCCCCTTATTGCGAACGGGATTACAAACTTCCGGTAGACCTGGAGACACACGATGAGAAAGGCGATTTTCTGATGAAGATCAAGAAGGAGGGAATGATACACGAAGTGGTGTATGCCACCCATCCCTTTGATGTGGTGGGTTGGGACGGGTACAATTTCCCTTACGGCTTTTCCATTCATAACTTCGAACCCATCACCGGCCGGGTACATCAGCCTCCTCCGGTGCATCAGACATTCGAAACGAATGCTTTCGTGGTGTGCTCATTTTGCCCTAGGCTATATGATTATCATCCCCTGGCCATTCCTGCCCCATACAACCACAGCAACATTGACAGCGATGAAGTGCTGTATTATGTGGACGGTGATTTCATGAGCCGCAACAACATCAAGCAGGGACACATCACCCTTCACCCCAAAGGCATCCCACACGGCCCGGCACCCGGAGCCATGGAACGCAGCATCGGCCACAAAGAAACCCAGGAGCTGGCAGTGATGGTAGATACCTTCCGCCCCTTGCAGGTAACCGAAGAGGCAATGAAGATTGATGATGGGAAGTATTATAAGAGCTGGACGGAGTAAGGGAAAAACAGAAATAAGATTTTAAAAAAACGATTTACAATAACCTTAAGCAACATGAAAACAAACGACGTAGCACCTACACTGGAAAAGATTTACAAAGAAGCAGGCGACTTTCTGCCTTTGAACGGAACCGACTACATTGAGCTGTATGTAGGCAATGCGAAACAAAGTGCGCATTATTACAAAACGGCTTTTGGTTTTCAATCCCTGGCTTATGCGGGACTGGAGACCGGAGTAAAAGACCGTGCTTCTTATGTATTGCAGCAGGACAAGATCCGCCTGGTGTTGACCACCCCGCTCAAATCCGATTCTCCCATCAACGACCACCTGCGCAAGCACGGTGACGGGGTTAAAGTGGTTGCCCTTTGGGTGGATGATGCCACCAAATCGTTTAAAGAAACCGTAGCCCGTGGAGCCAAACCGTTTATGGAGCCGGTAAAAGAGGAAGATGAAAACGGATATGTGATCCGTTCGGGTATCTATACTTACGGCGAGACCGTTCACATGTTTGTAGAACGTAAAAACTACAATGGCTTGTTCCTTCCCGGCTACAAAGCCTGGAAATCGGATTACAACCCTGCTCCTGTTGGATTGAAATTCATCGACCACATGGTAGGTAACGTCGGTTGGGGAGAAATGAACCAGTGGGTAGAGTGGTATCAAAAAGTGATGGGCTTCATCAACCTCCTCTCCTTCGATGACAAAGACATTTCCACCGAATACTCCGCCCTGATGAGCAAGGTGATGAGCAACGGAAACGGACGCATCAAATTTCCGATCAACGAACCGGCCGAAGGAAAAAAGAAATCTCAGATTGAAGAATACATCGAGTTTTATGAAGGACAAGGGGTACAACACATTGCCGTTGCCACCGACAACATTGTAGACACCGTCACCCAGCTCAAAGCCAGAGGCGTGGAGTTTCTGCAG
>Ga0206975_1024_pt1 | contig 46625 bp, 47 predicted proteins | sample Alteio_BWOrgHeat_81_FD_152919 | JGI IMG/M metagenome (GOLD analysis project Ga0206975, IMG submission 152919) | Enriched cells from forest soil in Barre Woods Harvard Forest LTER site, Petersham, Massachusetts, United States -... | ecosystem: Environmental > Terrestrial > Soil > Temperate forest >... | reverse complement strand
GGGGGTGGGAAAGACTTTATTAGCTAGGCTTTTGGCAACGAATATGTTTGGGGGAGAAGATTCTCTTATCCAAGTCGATATGTCCGAATACATGGAAAAGTTTGCCGTGAGTCGGATGACAGGATCTCCACCCGGATATGTAGGACACGAAGAAGGAGGACAGCTTACAGAGCAGGTCCGCCAACGCCCTTATTCAGTCGTTTTGTTTGATGAAATTGAAAAAGCGCATCCTGATGTCATGGATTTGCTTCTTCAAATATTAGAAGAAGGGCGATTAACTGATTCCTTCGGACGAAAAGTCGATTTTCGGAATACAATTATTATCATGACCTCTAATCTTGGTGCTGATCTCATTAAAAAATCGACTGAAATCGGCTTTGGAGCGACAGAGGGTTCATTGGATTATGAGCACATCAAAGAAAAAATTGAAGGAGAGGTAAAAAAGCGATTCAAGCCAGAATTCCTCAATCGTCTAGATGACATTGTCATTTTCCACCCTCTCAATCGAGAAAATTTGCTCTATGTCATTTCGCTTGAAATAGCCAAATTACAGAAACGACTCAAACAGAGACAAGTCATCATCGATATCGACGAGGAAGTAAAAAAATTTCTTGTTAATGAAAGCTTCCAACCCGAAATGGGAGCTAGACCTTTGCGCCGCATTCTTGGATTAAGACTAGAAGATCCTATTGCAGAGGAAGTTTTGAAAAATCCGCATGAAGGTCTTCGTTGTAGGGTGACAGTTGAAAATGGTGCAATTGCCATCAAAGTAGAAGAGGCGTTCCCTCTTTCCACCAAGAAAATTTAGGTTTTTCCGAGCATTGCTTCGTATTGTTTTTTATCCATTAGAGAATCGAGTTCTTCGGGATTAGAAGAAGAGATCGTGTAAATCCATCCTTTTTCTTCGGGGGATTGATTGATTAATTCTGGATTTTCTTTTAAAAGAGCATTGACTTCTGCAATGGTTCCCGAAATAGGGGCATAAAGATCGGTCGCCGCTTTTGTCGATTCAAGGATTGTAACTTCTTGTTTGGCCTGAATTGTCCTTCCAAGATTTGGAAGTGCAACGTAAACGATATCGCCTAGTTCTTGTTGAGCAAAACTAGTAATTCCTATTCGACAAACTCCATCATCTTCCAAGGCCACCCATTCATGGGAATCTGTAAATTTTATCATTTTAAAATAATAGTTATGTTAAATAAAACTCTTGTTTATTAATTCTTAATTAAATAAAATAGCTATGATTAATTAATCTTTAATATAGGTGAATTATGGTTGCTTCTATAGCGGGTCCCGTGTGCCTACTCTCGGCTGCAGGATTTTTTTGTTTCACACAATATAAATTGATTTGGTCAGGAAGGCAAGAGAATCTAGATCATACAGAAGAAAACCCTTGGAATAGTCCGAAATTTCGCACAAAAATAACAAAAATTTTTGTATGTACTCTTATGGGGTTTTCTATTACAGGCGCGACCGCAGCGATTTCTCATATGGTGAAGTTCTCAGCTGTTGTGATAAGAAATAGCTATGCCGTTCCTTCACTGGTACTGTTATGCGCAACCGGGGCCAGCCTCATGGGGAAAAAAAGGGAAGAGTGGGACACTAGTTCTGATTTTAAGCGAAATCAGGCCATTGTCTGGCTGCTTTCAAACATTGCGATGGGAATATTGTTATCCCCTGTTGGCTTTTTGGGATCGACAGTTGTTCTACAAGCTGCTGTAATTTCTGCTGGGTTGGGAGTCATTTTATGTGCAATTCCAGTATTTGCTCCTGGTAAGGAATATGCATTTCTAAATCAACAGGCAAAAACAATATTACTCACTCTTTTTATTGCAAGTTCAGTTGCTTACCTCTTTCCAGGCACCGCAATGGCATATGGATTAGATAGAGCCTCTTTGTACGGCAGTATTCTCATATCCGGATTGTGCATCATGCAGCATACTCATGAAGTGATTGAGCGTGTAAAGAGGGATACAAATTTGAATCCACTTCAAGAATCACTGCTTTTTTATCAGGCTGGACTGTCTCTGTTTACGAGAATGACCCATTTATCCCCAAGTAGGGCTTAAAAACCTGAGTTTTTGGTTATATTTCATTTGTTTGTAGAAACTTTTAGTAAATATCTACCACAGAGCCCACAGAGGAGTTTTAAAATTTCTCTCTGTGATCTCTGTGGTAGATATTGTTCTTGTCATGCAAAACTCTAGCAATTTTTCGATACAAAGCGAGTTTTAGAAGCAAGGCTATTAGAATTACAAAATACCCTCTTAGGGCGTGTCTTCTTTTGGTAATTCTAAATAGGCAAATGAAATTGCGTTTTTCTCTTTTATTTGTTGAAGGACGGCATGCATGGTGGCTCGCTGTGCTTCGTTTCCAAGGATCGTTTGTTCCTTTCTCATTTGTTCAGCAAGTTTCGAAGAGGGAGCAGGAGCCTCATTCTCTTCTTTTGCTTGTGAGAAAGAAAGGAGTTTTTTGCTGAGTAAGGAATCGACAACTGGTGTGGCTGCGGCATCATAAAAGTAGCGTCTAAATAAAAGGACGTTTCGCCAAATCTGGATAGCGCGCGTTTGGTCCATATGTAAGCGCCGCAATTGCTCTTCCACATACTCTCCAAGAGAAGTGACCCCTAAATGAGGATTTTTACTATTTTGTTTGTAGCTCGTCTGCGCATTTCGAAGTAAATCCGCAAGAGCTTCTTCCTTCGATACTTCATACCCTTGTTCTTCTGCCAATACAGCAGCATTGATAATGAATTGGCTGATTAAACGAGTAAATTGTGGGCCAAACCAATCTTCCAAGCTGTGATAACCAAATAAGGAAAGGTCAGTTTGATTCAAATGTATATCCGGTTTGATCCATTGCTGTTGTTTTTCCTGGTGGCGAAGAATGGCTTGTAATAGGGAAGGGGGGATTTGTCTTGCTTGGAGAAAGAGCTGCACCCTATTGTGAAGAGCTTGTGGAGTTAATGCGTTTTCTTCTTTGCGCAAAGAAGAAAAGTGTTCTTGTATTTGAGGAGCAAAGGATTTCCATATGTTTTCTACGCTGATAAAAGGGGCTTGCGGATGAGAGTAGGGGATATATTTCTTTTCTTTTCCAAGTCTCTTATCAAGATCAGATTGCAATCCATTGGCATAAGCAAGAGCAATTTGTTCCCCCATACCAGTCGCGAGAAAATCATTCCTGATGACTCCATCATTTAGAAAATTGGGTCCCCACGCTCCACCAAAAAATTGTTTATCAGCATTATCCGTTGCTAAAAAAAAGGCCATTTCATCGAGATCAGTGCGAGAAATTTTTTTTCCGTCGATTGCCGTAAAAGCAATTTGGTCATTCCATGGATTCGAACTCATCGAACTGTATGTGCCAAAGAAAGAAAACGAAATGACAATGATAATTGTAATGACGAAGAAAAAATACCGTTGGTATGTCCGAAAAAAATCAAGCATAAGATCTCCAAATTAAAACTTTTCTAGGATATCATTTTAGGAATGAAACTGCAACGTTGCTTTTAATAAATGACGCAACTCGCTTCGAGCCTCTTCTAATTCTTTGTGAGAGGTGTTTTTCGGAAGCAAATAATAACTATTATCTTCCATAGATTTGACAATGGTTTTTTTATCTTTTATCACCCGATCCAGTAACTCTATAGGGGGAGGGGAAACAGAAATACTGGCTTGATGTAGAAGCCCTTTTTTTGTCCTTCTTTGGGCAGCTCCTCCTACTTTTTTTCCATCGATGACCAGATCATATATGGTAGAATGTGCCATGCAAAATCGAGGAGTGTTAGAATGAGAGGGTGTTTGTGTTGATTCTTGAAGGTTAGTAAGAGAAGTCTTAAGGAAGGAATTAATTACTTGCGTCACTTGGCGATTGATAAATGCATAATTTTCTAAAGTATTTGTTGAAAAATATTTGGAGTCTGCGGGAATCAAAACAGAAAAAGCAAGATCGGTGAGATGAAAAATAATTCCTCCTCCTGTCGGCCGGATAGCTGCTTCTAAGCCCATCGCTTTCAATTCAGACAAGTGAAGATAATCAGAAAGAGGAGTGAAATAGCCATATGTCAAACAAGGTTGAGCCCATTCATACAGATGGAGAATACAAGGAGCTTCTGGTTCGAGCTGATGGAGAAGCACACTGTCTTTTTCCATGAGATTTTGCGCTGTTAACCCTTGTGATTCAATATAATTCATCGCAATACAATGGGATGGATGGAATCGCGTAACTTGTCATTAAAAATATATCCTAGCCGTTTCAATTGATGTGTATGAGGATCTTCCGGCTGTAACGTGTAATGAGAAAGAGAAAGTGTATAGACAACCATATACAATTGTTGGTTGCTATGATAGGTAAGTAATGCATTCCATGGAATAGGAAGCAAAGGATTTATAAAGACGACACGTCCCTGTTGATGTGGAAAAATATCGGCCGAAGTAGTTTCCCCTTCCGATTGCGCAGAAGAAGTTAAAGCGATCATGAGACCGCAGCATAGATTGCTAATGCAGCTAATTTGTTGCAAAGAGGCGGATTGTTGAAGAAATGGGGGATAGAGTTTTGTTTGAGATATGGCTCGTTGTTCGGGGAAAAATTGATCATATCCCAATCGCAGTGGTTTTTTCCCGCCTAATTCTACTACCACCTCTGTAAACTTGGTACGCGATATGCATTGTTGCAACTTGCTATTTTCGCGCCAAAGATCGTGACCTTGAGCGTAGACGTTTTCTGGCGAAGAGGGAACAAACTGATAAGAAGAAGGTCGTAGCCTTTTGGCAAGGACTTGTCGTATGCTTTCTCGCATAAGAGTAAGCTGCTCTTCTGTCAGGATTTCCTCAAATTCGATCCACCCATTTTTTTGAAAAAAATCTCGTTGTTCTTTACTTGTTGTTAATTTCATAATCTTCTATTTTTAGGGGAAAGAATAACAGGAAATGACTTTTTTTGCCTATATGAACAACATCGATCATTTACTTCAGCATATCGACGACATTGAAAAAAAAATTAGATATTCTTTTCTTAATCGTTCTCTATTAACCCTTGCCTTCATCCATCGCTCTTTTTTGAATGAAAATAAGATGATCAAAGAACATAACGAACGACTCGAATTTTTAGGAGATGCGGTCTTGGGACTCATCATGTCCCACTACCTATACCTCACCCTGCCTGATGTTCCTGAGGGCGAGCTCTCTTACCTCCGCTCCCGGCTGGTGGAATCTGCTTCTTGTGCCAATTATCTCCAAAAACTGGGTATTGCTTCTTTTGTCTTGCTTGGTAAAGGAGAACAACGAAATGACGGAAGAGGAAGAATAACAATTGTGGCCGATCTTTTTGAGGCCTTGATAGGAGCCATTTATTTAGATCGCGGGATAGAATCAGTAAAAAATTTTTTATTTTATCATTTTTCTGACGATTTTGAAAAAATTATTAAAACTCCTTTGCAGAATTGGAAAGCGATTTTGCAAGATTATAGTCAAAAAAAATTTCAACAGACTCCCGTGTATGAGGTATTGCAAGCAACAGGTCCTGATCACAGCAAAATATTTGAAATTGTAGTTTCCATGAATAACCGAGAAATCGGAAGGGGAGTAGGCCCTTCTAAGAAAGAAGCGCAACAAGCTGCTGCCCAGAATGCTGTACTGAGAGTATGTCCACAAACCGAATATGGCAAAGGTCGATGAGCAAGCAAAAAACAGTTTGGTATTGTTCAGAATGTGGCCAAAAACAAATGAAGTGGTCTGGTCAATGCCTCTCCTGCGAAAAATGGAATACATTTCAAGAAGAAATAGAGCTTTCTTCCCTTTCTCGGCGATTTGAAGCACAAGCAGCACAAGTTGCTAGCCGTCCTGTTCGACTGACAGAAGTAGAATTACAAACAGTTCCACGGATGTTAACCCACATTGCCGAATATGATCGACTTGTAGGAGGAGGTATTGTACCAGGATCTTTGACTTTAGTTGGAGGAGATCCGGGAATTGGAAAATCGACCCTTCTTTTGCAATTATCAGATGCTTTGGCTTCGCAAGGACTTACTGTTTTGTATGTGTGTGGAGAAGAATCTGTAGAACAAACTTCCCTTCGGGCTCGTCGCTTGCAGATGCAAAATGATCGCCTCTTATTGCTTTGTGAAACCAATTTTTCTTTAATCAAAAACCAGATCGATCAAATTTCTCCTGATGTGGTAATCATTGATTCTATTCAGATTGTGTACAAAAGCGAAATCAGCTCTGCTCCTGGATCGGTTTCTCAAGTGCGCGAAACAACAACAGAATTCATGCATTTGGCAAAAGGAAGAAGGATAGCTATTTTTCTCATTGGTCATGTAACAAAGTCAGGGGAGATTGCTGGTCCAAGAGTTTTAGAGCATTTGGTCGATACAGTCCTATATTTCGAAGGAGACAAACAATACCATTATCGAATGATTCGAGTAGTGAAAAATCGATTTGGCCCTACTGATGAAATTGCTGTTTTCCAAATGAAACAAACAGGACTTGTAGAAGTTCCAAACCCTTCGGAGATTTTTCTGGAAGAAAGGCGAAAAGAAAGCGTAGGCTCTGTCATTATTCCAACATTGGAAGGATCCAGACCTATTCTTGTCGAAATCCAGGCATTAGTGACCGCAACAGTCTTTAGCACGCCTTCTAGAAGGTGTGCGGGATTAGATCAAAATCGATTAGCTCTTTTGTTAGCTGTTTTAGAAAAAAGACTAGGTTATCACCTTCACAAATGCGATGTATTTGTTTCAGTAGCTGGCGGACTTCGCATCATAGAGCCCGCTATCGATTTAGGAATCATATTAGCTACAGCTTCTTCGATGCAAAATCGGATTCTGGACTCCGAAACAATCGTGATTGGAGAGGTGGGTTTGGGAGGAGAAGTAAGAAGTGTCTCTCGTATCGAAAGCCGTTTAAAAGAGGCGATTCACATGGGGTTTCAACGATGCATTCTTCCCAAAAGAAACCAAAAAGGAATTAGTGAAGAACTGCGAAAAAAGATTTCTCTCTATGGAGTAGACCTAGTTGAGGAAGCTGTCGATGCCGTCTTTCGTTAGGGAAATGGAGTTTCGAAAGAAGTCTAATCATATTCTCATAGAAGTGGGAGCTCGTCCTTCTCCTCTTTCTATTGCACAAGTCAAAGAAGTTCGCATTCTCTTACAATTGCAATATCCTGACATCGAATTTTCGACCCATTTGATTTCTACAACAGGTGATCAAGACCAAATCACTTCTTTGCGCATTCTGGAAAAGACCGATTTCTTTACCAGAGAAATCGATCGATGGGTTTTGGAAAAGAAAGGAAGGGTCGGGATTCATTCTGCAAAAGATTTGCCACAAGTGATGGCAAAAGGGCTTATCCTCTTTTGTCTCACCACTGGAATAGATTCTTCTGACTCTTTAGTATTATTACCAGAAGCGCAATTCGAAACTCTTCCCGTAGGAGCTCGCATTGGAACTTCATCCGAAAGGAGGGAAAATAGAATACGAGAAATACGGGACGATTTTGTATTTTGTGATATTCGAGGAACCATTGAGCAGAGACTTGCTAAACTATATGCAGGAGAATTGGAGGGAGTTGTTATTGCCGAGGCAGCTTTGCTCCGTTTAGGGCTACACCATTTGAATCGGATTCGACTTTCTGGAGTGACAGTAGAGGGGCAGGGAAAACTTGCCGTCGTAGGTCATGAAGACGACACCGCATTGCAACACCTTTTTTTTTCGATCGATGGACGAAAAAATGACTAAGCAAGTTCTTTATTTGGGAACGCATTGTCCTCTTCCGCAAGAAGGGGAGGTAATTACTCATATGCCATTGATTGAAATTCAACCCAGACCTTTTGTCGATTTTCCTATACAAGAATGCTTACAAGAATTTCCTCGATTCACCCACATCATCATTACGTCAAGAAATACCATTCCCATTTTGCAGGAATATCTAGATCGTATTGGATATCTTTCTCTATGGGAAAATAAAATCACTATTGCGGTAGGCAAAGCAACAGAGAGGGCCTTGCGAGAGAGTGGATTACATCATACTCTCGTAGCAAAAGAGGAGCGAGCAGAAGGAATTATTACAGTATTACAAGAAATAGATACAAGGGACGCTTATTTTTTTTGGCCCCATTCTGGACAAGCAAGACTACTCATTTCCGATTACTTGCAATCACACTCCATTCACTACAAGAGCTGTTCTTTATACGACCCCATCCCTAAATCAGCTGCCGAGATAAAATTGGATTTTTTTGATGAAATTGTATTTACAAGCCCTTCCGTTGTCGATGCTTTCTTTTCTTGCCACGACATTATTCCTTCCCACCTCATTTTGAGGACCATCGGTCCCATTACTGCCGCCTATTTTCGTGTTTGTGTGGAAGCCATAAGAGGATAAATAAAATCGAGTGAAATAGGCTTGTGTATAAGTGGAGGGTTTTCTTCCACTCTACTCTTGTCATAATCAATAATGGAGGTGCTACCGAGTGTTCCCCACCCTGTCTCACGAAAGTTCTCTTCCCTTTGTTCTGCGGTATCTACCGATACTGACAACCCAGACTTCTCGCCTTTAATTTTCATTTTCTCATTTTCTTCGTAACGCTCTCTATATAAAACTGCTTTTATTGCACTGGTATAATGCAAAATTGTATTAACAAAAGGTGTGATCTCGTTGTTAGCTAGCAATGAACCCTTTAAGCTGTTCTCAGGAATACGCAAATAAGATGTCTTGTCATGTCCCTCGAATTTTGACATAGATATTTTCGTAGAAGCATCCTCTACAATGTCTTTGACACCTTTACGAGTAATCTTAAATTGAACAGTAGAAATGAAGAAATCGTTTGGTACTTGTTTTACACGTCTTCGACCTTTCCCAACTTCTCCCTCGTTGTCTACCGTTTCACAATGCATAGCAACAGTGTATCTTTTGTTAAAGGTGAAGACCTCGATAAATTTGTCTCTGTTTTTATTATTCAGATACGATTCATTTGCTTTATAAAAAAGGTTTTTCATCCTATCTTTGTATTCTTTGTCTAAATGTTCGTAGGAAAGAAAAGCTCTCTTTTTTTCCTCGCACGCGACCCCTTTTTTTTCCTCGCGTGTGTCGTTGCTTTTTAGAGGTTCTTCGTCTATTCCTAAGGATGCACAATATACTTCTTTTAAAACGGTAGAAAGATGTGTTTTTTTATAACATCCAAACACTTTTCTAAGAATATAATGATCAAAAATATTCAAGGAAATTTCTTTTATTGATTTTGTCTCATCAAAATAGCAGTACTTTTTTGTTCCAGGTAGCCAAGTGTTAACCCATTGATATGTGGAATAAATCTTTTCTTGTATCATTTTTTTTCTCCCAAAATTTTATAAAAATGATAGTGAATGAATACATAAAAATCAATTAGTAATTCAACTTTGTAAAAGAAAAATAGAAATTCTTGCTTTAATCGGAAAGTTCCTTCCCACATCATTTTGAGGAGCATCGGTCCCATTAGTGCTGCCTATTTTTATGTTTTTGTGAAAGTCATAAGAGGATAAATAAAATTGAGTGAAATGGGTTTGTCTATAACGGGATTGTCTTCGTTCTTCTTCATCAAAAAAACAGTAGAGTTTTTAGTAGAGTTTGTAATTTTAATCGCATGCCACATGGCCTTATCTAATTCCTTGTTCCTTGCTGATTCGGCATCAACCTCTACTGACTGCCCACGCCTGTTTTGAACTATTACTTTCTCATTTTCCTCGTAGGACTCTGGATAGGAAACCATTGGTATTTCATCGGTATATTTCATAATTGTATTAACAATACGTGTGATCCAATCAATTAGCGGTGACTTCTTTAAGTTATTTTCCGAAATTTGCAAAAAAGCTGTATATCCTGTGAATTTTGACATAGATATTTTTGTAGAAACATCCTCTTCAACACCTTTGGCGCCTTTATGAGTAATCTTAAATTGAACAGTAGAAATGAAGAAATTGTCCGTTACTTGTGTTACACGTCTCTGACCCCTCACAATTTTTTCCCCGTTGTTTACCGTTTCATAATGCATGGCAACAGTATAATTGTTGTTAAAGGTGAAGACATCGATAAATTTTTCTCTGTTTTTGTTATTGAGATACAATTCATTTGCTTTATAAAAAAGGTTTTTCATCCTATTTTTGTATTCGTTGTTTAAATATTCGTAGGGCATAAAAGCTACACTTTTTTCCTCGTAGGTGTGGTTGCTTTTTAGAGGTTTTTCGTCTATTCCTAAGGATGCGCGATATACTTTTTTTAAAACAGTAGAAAGATGGGTTTTTTTATAACATCCAAACACTTTTCTAAGAATATAATGATCAAAAATATTCAAGGAAATTTCTTCTATTAATTTTGTCTTATGAAAATAGTAGTACTTCTTTGTTCCAGGTAGCCAAGTGTTAATCCATTGATATGTGGAATAAATCTTTTCTTGTATCATTTTTTTCTCCCAAAATTTTATATAGATTATAGTAAATGAATAGATAAAAATCAATCAGTAATTCAACTTTGTAAAAGAAAAATAGAAATTCTTGGTTCAGTCGGAAAGTTCTTTGTCCCGCCGTCTTTTCTTACAGTGGATTTATATTCTTTTTTCTGGTTCACTTTTCGTGAAGTATTTCAATTCTTACACAAGGAGTTTTCTATGAGTCAATCAGCTGCACAACAGTACCAACTTCCTCCTCTTCCTTATGATTTCGGGGCTTTAGAACCTTTTATTAGCGGAGAAATTATGAAGCTCCATTATGATAAACACCACCAAACATATGTAAATAATTTGAATAAAGCGATTGAGCAATACAATGAAGCGCAACACAAGCAAGATTTACCAAAAATGGCCTCTTTGTTATCTGCTATTAAGTTTAATGGGGGAGGACATATCAATCATTCCATTTTTTGGACCAACTTATCGCCACAAAATAAAGAAGGAGGAAAACCTCCTGAAGGGACATTGGCGCAAGCAATTAAAAAAGATTTTGGTTCTTTGGAACACCTCATTGATCAATTGACCACACAGGCAGTGGCTGTGCAAGGGTCTGGTTGGGGTTGGCTTGGATATGATAAAGCCCATCAAAGATTAGTCTTATCTACTTGCGATAATCAAGATCCCCTTATTGCAAAAGGACTCGTCCCTTTACTTGGCATCGACGTGTGGGAGCATTCCTATTATTTGCAATATAAAAACGTAAGAGCTGATTATGTAAAAGCGATTTGGAATGTGGTGAACTGGAAAAATGTATCAGAAAGATTTGAAAAAGCGAGCACCGCTACATAACAAATATTAAAAAAATTAATAATCTCATTAAGATAAAATCTTGTATAATATAGATTTTATCATTAAAATTATGACAATTAATATAGAAGGATTGATCGGATGGGTCTATTTTCACGAGACAAGCCAAAAATCAAAATTCAGACGACAAAAAAGGATGGATTTAGCGGTTGGTTAAAATGCACCCACTGCAGCGAGCTCATTCACGCACAACAGTTGGAACAAAATCAAAATTGTTGTCCTAAATGCCAGTATCATTACCGCTTATCTGCGGATGAGCGGATTAAAAGTTTAAGCGATCCTGGCACCTTTGTTCCTTTGTTTACCTCTCTGCAACCTGTAGATGTACTCGGTTTTGTCGACACGGAACCTTATCCAGAAAGAATTAAAAATGCGCAAAAAAAATCTGGGAATAACGAAGCAATTATTGTAGGAACCTGTCAGCTAAATCAGGTTACAATCGCTTTAGGTGTCATGGATTTTAATTTCATTGGTGGTTCGATGGGTTCCGTGGTCGGAGAGCGATTCACTCGATTGATTGAATTGGCTTTGACACAAAAAATTCCTGTCGTCGTAGTATGCACTTCGGGAGGAGCTCGGATGCAAGAGTCTATTTTATCTTTGATGCAAATGGCAAAAACAGCAGCAGCACTAGCCAAGTTAAGCGAAGAAGGAATTCCTTATATTTCTGTGTTAACAAATCCTACTACAGGAGGAGTAACTGCTTCTTTTGCATCTCTTGGGAACATCATTATTGCTGAACCAGAGGCTTTAGTCTGTTTTACTGGTCCACGGGTCATAGAGCAAACAATCGGACAAAAATTGCCTGCTGGAGTCCAGCAGTCTGAGTTTCTTTTACGTCATGGGATGATTGATTGTATCGTTCATCGCCATGAAATGAAGCAGAAGGTGAGCGAATTCATTTATTTCCTACAAGGGAATTCTCCTCTAGAAGAAAATGATTTGATGCCAAAACAGAATAAAAAAGATAGCCTTATAAATTCTAAAGAGAATAAAGTGCCATCTAGATTGCAAAATTCACTAGTAAGTCATTGAAATATGTCTCATTTTATAGAAATTCCAGTGCAGGTGTGTGATGAGGAATATCTGCCACATTATGCGACTAGCGGAGCAGCGGGCGCTGATCTAAAAGCTTGCTTATCTGAATCTGTCGTAATTATGCCAGGATGTTCTGCTCTTATTCCGACAGGTCTGCACATGGCTATTCCAGAAGGGTATGAAATTCAAATTCGTCCCCGCAGCGGTCTTGCTTTGCACCACCTAATGACTGTATTAAATACTCCCGGAACGATTGATTCCGATTATCGGGGAGAAATCAAAGTGATTCTCATGAATCATGGAAAAAAAGAATTTATTGTGACTCCAGGAATGCGGATTGCTCAAATGGTTCTTGCTTCTGTAATACGAGCCCGCTTTCTTGTTTCATCTGAATTGGCATATACAGAAAGAGGTAAAGGCGGCTTTGGTCACACAGGACAAAACTAGAAAAGGCATTTCAGGAATGGATATTTCCCATTATATGGATCCAAGGCTTATCCTATTTTTGCACACTCAAACAAGAGATGAGACATTGTTGGAACTTGTCGATTGCATTTACAGTGCAGGTAAATTAGAAAATAAAGAACTATTTTACAATGCCATTCTTGAAAGAGAAAAAATTGTCTCAACTGGGATTGGAATGGGTGTGGCGATTCCTCATGCGAAGCTTGCTTTTTATAATCAATTTTTCATTGCAATTGGTATTTTACAAAAACCGGTAAATTGGTACGCTCTTGATCAAGCTCCCGTCCGATTAGTATTTATGATTGGCGGGCCCGATGATAAACAAACCGAATATTTACAAATTTTATCGACTTTGACGCAAGCCATCAAAAACGAGGAACGACGAAAAAAGCTTCTTACTTTACAAAATCCAATAAGTATCATTGAATTATTTGAGACAGTTTGATAAGAGGGTATTTTGTAATTATAATAGCCTTGCTTCGAAATTATTTTCTCCCTAGGAGACAGTGGGTGTGAGCAGGCCATATTAATCAATATTGTCCTGCTCACACCCACTGTCTCCTAGGGGAAAAGAATTCGAATCAAGGTTTATTAGAATTACAAAACACCCTCTAAGACCACCGGTAAGAAATAATCTTTTAAGTTCATTAGGCGGTAATTATGGATTTGAAAATTAAGGATGTGGCAGACCTTCTGAAGGTATCGGAAAAGACTATTCGGAAATGGATTTCCGATAGAAAAATTCCCAATTATCGAATGAATCAACACTATTATTTTTCGCGTTCTGAAATTGAAAATTGGATTATTTCTCACAAATTCGATAAAACAGAGGAAAAAGTTTTTCTTTCTAGTTCTCCATTTTCCCAATCAGTTGGAGGAAGCAAGCAATTTAGTCTTTTTCGAGCCATCCATAAAGGAGATGTTTTTTATAAATTAAAAGGAAAAACAAAAGAAGAAATTATCCGAGCTGCAATGAAAAAGGTAGCTCCACTCATCGATGTCGACGCGGAAGTCATGATTGATTTATTGCTGGATCGGGAAAATCTGATGCCTACAGCTTTGAATAATGGAATAGCCGTTCCTCATACTCGCGATACTTTATTGAGCACACATTACGATGTTGTCATTCCCGTTTTTTTACAAGAACCACTCGATTACGGCGCTTTAGATGGAAAACCTGTCCACACCCTATTTTTTCTTTTTGCTTGTGAAGATAAAAGACACTTGGACTTGCTCGCAAAAATCGCTCATTTAAGTAGCCAATCCGATGCGCTTACCTTTTTTCAGACAAAGCCTACAAAAGAAGACTTATTAGGCTTTATCAAAGAATGGGAGAGCCGCATGCCTGTAGCAAAGCAGCCAGATTAATAAGGTCTAATGGATCCATCCACGTATCTTCTTCAGCTTTTTCTTATTTTACTCTTTGCTCGGCTTCTTGGCGAACTTGCTGCTAAGAAAAACATTCCGGCAGTTTTAGGAGAGTTAACCGCGGGTATTTTGATAGGGCCGAGTATTCTGGGTTGGGTACAGCCTGACTTTGTCATCAAACTCCTTGCCGATATTGGGATTATTTTACTTCTTTTCGAAGTAGGTCTTGAGACAAATCTTTATCGATTATTTCAGACAGGAAGCAAACCTTTACTTGTTGCTATAGGCGGAGTCGTTCTCCCTTTTGCTTTCGGTTTTGCCCTCTCCCATTTTGTTTTTCAGATGACCATGGTCGTCTCACTGTTAATCGGCAGTACGCTGACTGCGACGAGCATTGGAATTACAATGCGAATCTTAGCTGATCTCAAAAGACAGTCTGGAAGTGAATCGCAAATTATACTTGGAGCAGCGGTCATTGATGATATCATTGGAATTATCTTATTGTCGGTTGTGTACGAATTTTCTAAAGGATCGGGCATCAATATTGGAGATATTGGGAAAGTTTCTTTACTCATTATATTATTTCTTCTATTGGCTCCTTTGGCTGCAAAAATCATTTCCAGCGCTATTAAGAGATATGAAAAAATAAGTGCTGTGCCTGGTCTTGTCCCTACATCTATTGTCTCTCTTATTTTATTGTTTTCTTGGTTGGCGCACGCCTTAGATGCTCCCGAACTCATTGGAGGATTTGCCGCAGGTCTTGCTCTTTCTCCCCATTTTCATTCTCTTGATCACGTGCTTAACCTGACAAAAAGATTTTCTCATACTGTCGAAACACAAATGAAATCGATCATTCATTTATTTACCCCCATTTTTTTTGTCACTGTAGGACTCTCCCTCAATTTGCGAGAAATTGACTGGTCTTCGCTCTCTCTTTGGCTATTGTTTCTCTCATTACTAGTCGCGGCAATTCTTGGCAAACTAGCTTCTGGATTTTTATTATTCAAAGATAAAAATTGGGTAAAATGGTCTGTGGGTCTTGCTATGATTCCAAGAGGAGAGATGGGGCTCATTTTTGCCGAAGTGGGAAAAAATCACAACATCATCGACAGCGATACATATGCCGCGCTTATTCTTGTCATTACAGCAACCACTCTCTTGGCTCCATTCGCTATGCGCTTCTTCTACATCTCAAAAAAGCTATCGTAAATAGACTTCTTGCATAACCTCTTTTCGTGCCCGTGTGCGTGCCCGTGCCCGAATTTACCTACTCACCTTATGCAAATGATCTTAATCTTAATCTTAATCTTGTAAAGAAAAGCAAGATTAAGATCATGATTAAGATCGAGATTAAGTTCAATGCATAACGTGAGTAAATTTTCGGGCACAGGCACGCGCACGCGGGCACGAGAAGAGGTTATGCAACAGGTCTATTGTTTTAATTCTATTGGGGCGCCCTGGATAGGAGATTGGCCGATTCCTGTGGAATCCATCAGAGGAAATGGTTGTTCTGGTCCGGTTGAAGGGGTGGCTAGTTTAATGCCGGTGAATCCCATGAAGGCCATGGACATAAGACCGGACATGATGAATGTGATTCCCATTCCTTTAAGGGCAGGAACAACTTCGGAAGTGGCTAACTTTTCCCGAATTGCTGCAATAAGAGCAATTGCCAACCACCACCCCAGCGCTGAGCCAAGCACATAAATAAAGTTGGGAACAAAGGGATATTCCCGAGTAACAGCAAAAAGACAAGCACCTAAAATGGCGCAATTTACTGCAATAAGAGGCAAGTAAAACCCAAGCGACATGTATAGCGCGGGAGATACTTTTTCGATGATGATCTCCAAAATTTGAGTAAAGCCTGCGATAATTGAGATAAATAAGAGAAATTGGAGAAATCCAAGATCGATATTTTTTGTTTCTAATCCGAATACTTCTAGCCAAGAAAGAGCGCCTGGACCTGTCACAAATTTTTGAACAAACCAATTCAATACACCTGATACAGTTAATACAAAGACTACGGCAATTCCAAGCCCATTTGCCGTTTTTAATTTATTTGAACAGGCGAGGTACGTACACATTCCAAGAAAATTGACGAGGAGAAAATTTTCGATAAAAATGGCTTGGATCAATAATCCCAAAAGATTCAAAAAAGAATAGTCTCCCATCCACATAAGTTATTCATCTCCTTGGAATTTTTTTAATACATAGATGAGGCCGCCAATAATAAAAAAAGCGGCAGGGGGACTAACCATCAAGACAAAATTATCATACCCATCGGGATGCGTTGCTGTGGCATACCAAGATTGTGGAATGACTTGAAAACCTAATAATTGCCCAAACCCAAACAATTCGCGGATAAAGGCGATAATACACAAAACGATTGCATATCCCATTCCCGCTCCTAAACCATCCAAAAAAGCGGGCATTGGTCCTACATTTTTTGCCATTCCTTCTGTTCGTCCCATGACGATGCAATTCGTGATGATCAGTCCGACAAAAACGCTTAACACTTTTGAAATACTAAAGAAATAGGCTTGTAGAAATTGATCAATGATAATCACAAAGACGGAAATAATCGCTAATTGTGTAATCATTCGAACACTATCAGGAGTAATTTTTCTTAGTAAGGAAACAAATAAACTGGAGAAGCCTGTGACAAATGAGACAGATAATCCCATAGTAATAGCAACGCTCAATCGATTTGTCACCCCTAAGGCAGAACAAATTCCGAGGACAGCGACAAGTACTTGGTTTTGCGACCACAACTGCGAAGTAAAATAAGTAGATGCAGGTTGTTTAGCCATTTATTTTTCCGATTGTTCGTGTAAAGCCATAAGAAAAGGACGGTAGGCAGACAAGACCTCTTGGTATGCGGTTGTTACCCCATTCCCCGTGAGCGTGGCCCCAGCCATTCCATCGACTGCACTTCGCGATTTAGGGCTATTTCCTAACACTTCGTTCACCTTTCCTTTTACGACAACGATTCCTAGAGGAGCAGTGGCAAAGTCAGTTTTTCCGTCAGGAGATTCTTGAAAAATCAATTTTCCTGGAAATTGGCCTTGCCATTCTGGTTCAGAAATATTTGCCCCTAGTCCAGGGGTTTCTTTTTGATCGTACCAGGAAATGCCAATGACGTCATCTCCATTTGGTTTGATTGCAAGATATCCATAAATCGCATCCCATAGACCCATGCCATTGACGGGAATGACATACCCTGCAATTTTCCGATCTTTTTCTCCGCTGTTCGCATAAATTTTATAGATCAATTTGAATGGCTGTCGATAATAGCCCGACTTTCGATATTCTTTAATATACTCCTTTTCCTGGATGTGTTCCTTTTTAAAAGAAGTTTCGTTCCCTTTTTCGTCGACTAAAAAGGGTTCAATGCGAGCGCGGTAGACTTCTAAAATTTCCTCTTGGCTCGGATAAATATATTCCGTTGTTTTTTCTAATAGGCCAGAGGAAGTGTACTTTGCCGGGACATCCTTTCCTTGGTCGTCTTGTATTTGAAAATAAAGATAGGGGCTCAAGATTCGTGCCGCAATTAACATCTGTTTGCTTCGATCTAATTCTTTTGCCTGTTCCTGCGGCTCTTTTAGAGCACTTGCTAATAGAGACAATATGGTTGCGCAAATAAGACTTAAAATGACCATGAAGCAAATTGTATACCCTTGGGATTTGGAAAGGGTTGGCTTAGGTTCTGACATTAGACCTCTTTCTTCGGTAGAAACGAACAGCATAATAATCAATGAGAGGTGCAAATACATTGGCCATTAAGATAGCCAACATCACTCCTTCGGGATAGGCTGGATTAATCACTCGAATAATAATTGCCACGATGCCGGCAAGAGCTCCGTAGATCCATCTCGCAGATTTCATAGAGGGAGAGGAAACAGGATCAGTTGCCATAAAGACAATACCAAAAGCAAGTCCTCCGAGTAACAAATGTTTATATGCGGGAAAACTAAAAGGAGCTGGGTACCAAGCCCCATGATTTTCCGCGAAATAGTAAGAGCCGAGTTGAAACAGAAGCGCTGTACAAAAAGCTCCCAGAGTCATTCCTGCCATCGTTCTCCAAGATCCAATGCGGGTCCAAATCAAGAAAGCAGCTCCGAGCAAGCATGCCAATATGGAAGTTTCTCCCAAGCATCCCAATTTATCTCCGATAAATAAATTCCAATCTCCGTAGTGGCCAAATCCATATTGTAGCTTTGAGAAATGATAGGCGTCTTCATAGTGTCCGGGCGAAAGGCCGAGACCTCCTTCTGCGACAGGAGCAGTGACGAATTTTCTCATTTGCTCAGGATCTAATTGCGTAAGAGTAGCTCCATAATTGCCCTCTGTATTCCATGTATTAAACTGTTGTTCGATGAGGGGATAAGAAGAGGTATTGGTTCCCAAGTCATTGGATGCAATGGCATCGACATGGATTTTTTTGATTGTAGGGGAAACATTGAAACGAGCGAGGGGAGTGGCTTGAGAATAAGCATCCAAAGAGTTTGTTTTTGCTTCATTGTTCATTTGGAGGAGGCTTTCTCTAGATGCAGTAGTATTTGTCCCTACCCAAACATCACCAGACATTTTTCCAGGAAAAGTAAAAAATAAAAAAGCGCGGCAAGCAAGTGCTGGATTTACAATATTCATTCCTGATCCCCCGAAGACTTCTTTCCCAAGGATGACCCCTGCAGCAACTCCGACAGCAGCCATCCAATACGGAATTGTAGGGGGGAGAATCAATGCGTACAGAATCCCTGTCACAAGTAAACCTTCTGAAATATCGTGTTTTCTAACAATAGCAAATAAGGCTTCACAGAGACCACCGACTGCATATGCAATAATGACTAAGGGAAGAAGAGCAGTGAATCCTTGTTGCAAAATCGAAAGATACCGTTGGTCTTTGAGAGCAAAATCGAAATAGCCGCTGGAAAGATATTCATTCATCAAATGATAATCCCCACTTGTATAGACAAAACTTTGTACTCCTGTATTCCAAATCGCCATGAGAAGGCAAGGAATAAGAGAAAAAATCACCATCATCATCCACCGCTTTACATCCACAGCATCGCGAATGTAAGGAGCTCTTCGCGTATTGGGAGATGGTTCATAGAGGAAATTATCTGTGGCTTCAATTAAAGGGCGTAAACGCTCTAGCGGTTTCCCTTTCTCTGTTAAAGAGAGTTGATAGTCAAGTATGCGACGTAGCATAGAAATACCCATCCAGTGATCGAGTATAGTGATACCAAAATTTGAGAAAATCGGAAACAGGAGATTGTTACTTTTCTTTCAATGCATTTTTGTGTATGTTTTTTGATGAATGAATTCCTGTATTGTTGAAAATTCGAAATTGAGTGGAAGTATTGTCGTTCCCTCTTCCAAATCACAAACACTTCGAGCGATTTTGTTTGCTGCAATGGCAAAAGGAAAAAGTTCTATTTATCAATATTTACCCTCGCCAGATACCGAAGCCATGGTACAAGCATGTGCTCATTTTGGAGCAAAGCTGTCTATGGGCACTGAAAAAATAGACGTAGAGGGGATCAATGGGAAAATCGGTCGTTTAGAAGATGTGATTTATGCTGGAAATTCGGGAATTGTTCTTCGGTTTTGCACTGCTTTAGCTGCAGTGGGAAAATATCCTTGTGTCGTTACGGGAGATTATTCCATACGGCATCATAGACCAATGAAAGCTCTACTAGAAGGTCTTGCTCAATTTGGTGTTCGCACTGAATCGATGCGAGGAGATGGCTATGCTCCAGTGATCATTCAAGGGCCGATTCAATCTGGCAAAATTCGATTGCAAGGAGAAGACTCGCAACCGGTTTCTGCTCTTCTGATTGCAGCCGCTTTTTCTGAGGGGCCCTTAGAAATTGAAGTGCACAACCCAGGAGAAAGGCCATGGGTTTTTTTGACGCTCGACTGGTTTGATCGGCTTGGTATTGTATATGAACAAACAGCGGATTTTATTTTTCGATTACCAGGAAAAAGTTCTTACGATGGATTTACGTATCGGGTACCAGGAGATTGTAGTGCAGCGGCATTTCCTATAGCTGCTGCTTTAATTACACAGTCAGAAATCACCATTCATAATATTGATATGCAAGACAAGCAAGGAGATAAACGAATAGTCGAATTATTCCAAGAAATGGGAGCATCGATTCATATTGATCTCCAGAAAAAATCTCTCAAAGTAAAGCGAGGGGAGCAGCTGAGAGGAATTTCGATTGATATCAATGATTGTATTGACGCAATTACGATCTTGGCCGTAATGGGATGTTTTGCAAAAGGAAAAACCCATATTCGAAATGGCGCCATTGCAAAACAAAAAGAATGCAATCGGATCTATTGCATTGCGAAAGAATTGCGAAAAATGGGGGCAATCATCTCTGAAACAGAAGATGGATTATTGATCGAAGAATCTTCTCTTTCAGGCGCAAAAGTTCATTCTCATGAAGACCATCGAATGGCTATGTCTCTCATCGTTGCTGCTATGGGAGCAAAGGGAGCATCTGAAATTTCATCAGTGAATTGCATGGCTAAAACCTTTCCCTCTTTTATGGGAGAATTTATCAAGTTAGGAGCTATAATCGACTATACCCAATAGCCCAGAGAACCGCTAAAGGCTGCGATATCTACGTAACGTGTTTTTTATCTGCGAGAGGAATATGGCAAGCAATTCATTTGGAAATATTTTAAGAATGACGACTTGGGGAGAGTCCCATGGGAAAGCAATTGGCGTTGTCATCGATGGTTTTCCTTCTGGAATTCCCATTGACGAAGAGATGATTCAATCTGCTCTATCAAGGCGAGCTCCTGGAAAAAATCTCTATACTTCTCCTCGAAAAGAAAATGATCGAGCAGAAATTTTATCCGGCATTTTTGAAGGAGTGACAACAGGAACTCCTATTTCTGTCATCATCTATAACCACGACCAAGATTCAAGCAAATATGAATCGATCAAAAATTTATTGCGCCCAGGTCATGCGAATTATACTTATCTAAAAAAATATGGAATCTTTGATTATCGAGGGGCGGGCCGCTCCTCAGGGAGAGAAACAGCTTGCCGCGTAATTGCGGGCGCGATTGCCAAGCAATTGTTGCATCAGTTCAACATCCATGTGATCGCGTATGTAAAACAAATCAGTGAGATAGAAGCATCGATTATTGAATGTACGATGGAGGAAATGCAAGAGCGGACTTTTGCAAGCCCTGTATTTTGTCCAGATGAACGGGCAGCAGAGCAAATGATAGAAGCAATCGAACGGATAAAACAAGAAAATGATTCTCTGGGAGGAGTAGTTGAATTTATTGCCCATGGAGTACCGGTTGGTCTCGGAGATCCTATTTATCAAAAACTGGAAGCGAATCTTGCAGTAGCCATGATGAGCATTCCTGCTACAAAAAGTTTTGAAATTGGCGCTGGGTTTGCCTCGATTGCGATGCGCGGTTCCCAACATAATGATGAATTTGTTCATGATGATGGGATGATAAAAACAAAAACAAATCATGCAGGGGGAGTATTAGGAGGGATTTCCACAGGGATGCCTATTGTGGGAAGAGTCGGGTTTAAACCTACATCTAGTATTATGAAGGAGCAAAATACGGTGAATATCGATGGACAGCAAGATTCTTTTTTTCTTCCACAAGGATCAAGGCATGATCCTTGCATTGTGCTTCGGGCTGTTCCTGTTGTGGACGCAATGGCTTCATTTGTATTGGCAGATGCATTTTTAGCCAATCAATGCAGGTGAGAGATGTCGAACGGCATAGAACTTCTTATTATTCAGCACGGAATTTTCAAAGCTCTCCCAGAAAATATGTTCGATTGTTCTTTTCGCTACGCTATTATTACAGATCACTGTGTAGAAGCCTTATATGGTAAGCAACTGTACGACACATTGCTATCTATGGGAAGGGAAGTATTTTTGTTCTCTTTTTCCGGAGGGGAAGAGAATAAGAATCGGCACACAAAAGAATGGATAGAAAATCAATTATTTGAAAAAAAACTAGGTCGAGATACTTGCATTATCGCCTTGGGCGGAGGTGTTGTCACCGACCTCGCGGGATTTGTTGCTGCTACCTATTGTCGAGGGGTCCCTTTGTTTATTATTCCTACTTCCTTGATGGGAATGGTTGATGCCAGCATGGGAGGAAAAACGGGTGTTAATCTTCCTTATGGAAAAAATTTAGTCGGTGCTTTCTACGAGCCATCAAAAATCATTATCGATCCTATATTGCTACAGACTCTTCCTAAGAAAGAAATCCAAAATGGGATGATTGAAATGATCAAGCATGGGCTGATTATGAATGAAGCTTATTATAGCTATTTAAAGAACAACAGAGAGGCATTGCTCTCTCTTACCCCTACAACCGTAGAAAAGGCTATTCGAGGGAGTTGCCAAATTAAAACCGAACTGGTCAAAGAAGATCATTTGGATCGGGGAAGGAGGCAATTATTGAATTTTGGACACACCATTGGGCATGCCTTAGAACGAGTAAATCAGTATAGACTTTCTCACGGAGAGGCGGTTGCGATGGGAATATTGGCGGAGAGCTATCTTTCTCTACAACTTGGAATATTACCAGCAGCTTCTTTCCAAAATATTTTTGAATTTATTACCTGTTTTTCTATTCCCTTTGACACCCTTTCTGCTATTTCCACCGAAGAGCTGTTTTGCACTCTGAGAGTAGATAAAAAATCATTGCAAGGGATTCCCAGATTTGTCCTTCTTTCTGACATTGGCAACTGCCTTCAAGACAATGAACAATACACGCACACGATCCCATTCGGTGCTTTGCAACATACATTACAATGGTTAAAAGATGATTTGTCCGGTTATTGTCGGCCCTTCTCTTGCTCTGGCGCAACAGCAAATTGAAAATTCTTTGCTCTATGCAGCCTGTCTTGAATTGAGATTGGATCACTTTGAAGTCATTGATTGTGTTTGGTTAAAACAGATTCTGTCTCAGTATCTTCTACCGATGATTTTTACCTTGCGCAAAGCTTCGCAAGGAGGGAAGTATTCTGGGTCAGAAGAGACGAGATATTCTCTTTTTCGAAAATTACTTCCGTTGCGACCTGCTTTTTTTGATGTAGAGCATGATACTCCTCTCGATATCATTGCGGAGTTCCAGGCACATAACTGCCCCATTCTTCTTTCTTCTCATCATTTTGATGGAGTGCCTGAACAGCTCGATGAGCATTTTTTACATATGAAAAAAATACCGGCCGCATTCTATAAAATAGCTGTGTATACGGATTCTACACATCAATGTCTCCGTTTTATGCAATGGGCTAAAAGGCAAGATAACAAACTCATTCCTATTTGTATGGGAAAAAATGGGCAAATTAGCCGAATTTTAAGTCCTAGGCACAATTGTCCGATCACTTATGTCACCATAGATCCAAACGAAGAAAATATTTCCGGTCAATTATCGGCACAAGTATTGCACAAACAATATAGGTATTCTTTCCTCCATCCAGAAACTAGGGTAATGGGATTGATTGGGAATCCAGTGGATCAAAGTCCAAGTCATGTGACTCATAATCATCTTTTTTCTCATTTTGGGTTGGATGCTGTCTATGTCAAAATGAGAGTTTCAAAAGAAGAATTGTCGAATTTTTTCTCTATTGCTAGAAGTTTTTCTTTTGGTGGATTAAGTGTAACTATGCCACTGAAAGAGGAAATTCTCCGTTTTCTCGATGACATTGATCCAGAAGCTCGTGCGATTGGAGCGGTAAATACTCTTGTTGTTAGACAACAATCAATTATAGGATACAACACCGATGGGGTAGGGGCTTTAGACGCACTAGAAAGAAAAAAGGTTGTCCAGGGGAAAAAAATGGTTCTGATTGGAGCTGGAGGAGTCGCTAGAGCGATTGCCCATGAAGCATTGAAGAGAGGTTGCGAGGTAGTTATAGTAAGTCGAGAGGCAAGAAAAAGCAAAGAAGTCGCTGCTCAATTAGGGTGCAAGGGGATTGGATTGGATGGAATAAGAGAAAATGGGCAAGGGTATGATTTTTTAATTAATTGCACGCCTCATCCTATGCCGATAGATTTGTCGATGATTCTTCCAAAAACCATTGCAATGGATGTGACTATTGCTCCCAAGGAAACGACTTTTTTACAGCAGGCCGCTAGTAAAAACTGCCAGATCGTATATGGATATGAAATGTTTATAGAACAGGCATTAGGACAATTTTGTTTGTGGTTCCCAGGGAAAATAGCCAAAGACCAAGCGAGAAGATTACTTACCATGTTTTTTAATGAATAAATAGATATAATCTTCAAAAAAAACTACGGGATAAGCAATGAAACGACCTAAACGCTGGATATTGATCTTGCTTCCTTGTGTTCTGCTCTTTGGGTTGGCTCGGTTATATTATTATCTTACTGATGACTTCCGAATAGGAAATATTACGTACGACTTTCCTTTTACCCCCCAGTGGCAGACTCCTCTTTTAACAGAGGAGGAGCAAAAAACTCTAGTCGAAGTTCTTTCTCAGCCCTTTCGATACATAGGGAAAGGAGCGCAATGCTATGCCTTTGTCAGTAAAGATGAAAAATATGTGATTAAATTTTTTAAATTTAAGCATTTGAAACCCAATTGGCTAGCAGAACAACTATTTTTTCTTCCTTTCTTTCATCAATATCGCGATCAATTGGCAGCTCGAAAACACCGAAAATTAGTTGGGGTTTTTAATGGATATGACTTAGCTTTTCGAGAAAATCGAAAAAATACGCAACTCCTCTATGTTCATTTGGTCCCCACGAAATTTTTGCATGTAAAGACGTCTCTTTTCGATAAAATCGGTTGGGAAAGAGAGGTTTATTTAGACGATGTCGTATTTCTCGTTCAAAAGAAAGGAAAGACACTTCGGTCTTGCCTACATGAATGGTTAAAAAAGGAAAATCTACTCAAGGCTAAAGAGGGATTAGCGCAAATTTTTAACATGTATATTTCCGAATATCATAATGGGTTATACGACCACGATCATGGAGTACTACAGAACACGGGTTTTGTGGATGGACTTCCCTTCCATTTAGATGTGGGGAAATTGCATAAGAATCATGAAATTCAAGAACTTGCAAAGTACAAATACGACCTTCAATTTATCATGTATAAGATTGTCACGTGGATCCATCATTGCTATCCACAATTTGAAGAAGAAATCACCTCTTTTTTATCAGATTCATACGAAAAATTTGCAGAAGAAAAAATCAATTTTGCCGAATTAGACCCCAGCTCTTTGAAAAAAAATCTTTTGTAAAGGTTAGAGGGTGTTTTGTAATTATAATAGCTTTGCTTCTTTCTAAAACTCGCTTTGTATCGAAAAATTGCTAGAGTTTTGCATGACAAGAACAATATCTACCACAGAGCCCACAGAGATCACAGAGGAGTTTTAAAACTTAATCGACTATAACCCTTTGGAATTTCGAAAGAAGTCTATTTAGAGACTGTCTCCTAGGGAGAAAATAATTTCAAAGCAAGGCTATTATAATTACAAAACACCCTCTTAGGGCATGTTCCGCTAAGATGCACAAGTTTATTTACGATTGTTTTCGACAATTGGGAAAATCTCTTCTTCATTTCGTCTACCCATCTAAATGTCTTCATTGTCGAGCTTTATTGAGTCCAGAACCCATTGTATTGTGCCACGACTGTTCTTCTTCTTTAGAATTAATCAATCCAGAAGAGCGATGTCCGAGATGCTTCCATTTTCTTTCCGATGAAGGAGAGTTATGTCAAATTTGCATCAAATATCCTTCTTTGTATGCGGGAATAGCAAGTTGTTTTGAGTATGAAGGTCCCGCTGGAACTCTCATTCGGCAATTGAAGTATTATAACCAATCCTATCTTGCACAAGGAATGGGAGCTTTTTTAGTGGCGCAATGGGAAAGATTACATTGGCCTATTCCCGATGTGATTGTTCCAGTACCTATCTCTTTTTTGCGATGGATGGAAAGAAAATATAATCAAAGCGATCTTCTTGCACAGGAAATGAGCCGTTTTTTGCGCTGTCCTACAAAGAATGTTCTCCGGCGAAAAAGCGGCGATTATTCACAAGCTGAATTGTCTTTAGAACAAAGAAGACAGCTACAAGACGATCGCTTTTCTTTCCACCATTCTTTTTCTTTGAAAAATAAGGTGGTTCTCGTCGTAGATGATGTAGTCACTTCTGGCCATACTTTACATCGATGTGCACAGATTCTTAAGGAACAAGAACCCACCGCTCTCTATGCCATTACCTTCTGTAAAACCCATTCAGTGTAAGATATACCCAAGTGGTCTCAAAATTTGGTTTGTGGCAACGCGAAAGCTCCCGCGATTAAAAGCTCAAATCACAAGCCAGACCCCATTTGATAGTTTTTTATACCCATTTCTTTTTGCGGAAGAAGAGAAGCATGGAGCAGGCGACTGTTAGCATAATGAAGAGTACAAAAGGATAAAACCAGTGGATGTGCAGTTCGGGAAAGTATTCAAAATTCATTCCATAGAAGCCTGTAATAAATGTGAGGGGAACAAATATGGTCGAAACCATGGTGAGTACTTTAATAATGTCATTTGTTCGAATATTGATATTGGACAGGTAAATATCCATCATTCCTGCTACAATATCGCGGAATCCTTCAATGATGTCGATGATTTGGACAATATGATCATACACATCGCGTAAAAAAATTTGTGTTGTTGGATGAATAGCCTTTTCCTCTAAATGCAAAAACCGGTTGACTACATCGCGCATAGGCCACATTGCTTTCCGAAGAATGACCATGTCGTGCTTTGCTCTTTGGATGTTTTGTATGAGTCGATTGCTAGTGGGAATATTCAATTGTTCTTCTAGTTGGTCCAGATAAATATTCACTTTTTCTAAGACCACAAAATACGAGTCGACAATAACATCCAAGATGGAGTAAGCAAGATAGTCTGTTCCCAAAGATCGGATCCGATGCCCTTTTTGCCGAATATGATCAATAATTGGGAGAAAAATCGTTTCTTCTTTTTCGACAAAAGAAATTAAATATTGAGGACCAAATACAAAGCTAATCTGCTCGTCATTTAGGTTCGCTTTTTTTTCACTATAATGAAGAAGTCGGGAGATGATGAATACTTGTTCCTGATACGTATCCAATTTTGCTCGTTGCGTTGTGTGAAGAATATCTTCCAAGACCAATGTATGCAATTTAAAATGTTTGGCAATAGAGACAACTTCTTGTGAGCTTGAGACCCCATAGACTTGTATCCAAGTCACGCGAGGAGTGGCAATATCTTCTAAACATTCTTCCAAAGAGGCATTTTCTTTTTCAAAGAATTCTTCTTGATTATAAGCGATAAGCGAAAGACGAATCCGTTGTGAGTTTACGCCCCCGTTTTGTAAAGGTATAGGGTTTTCTGTAGATTTCATGATTCAATATTTCGGCGAACTTCACCTATTTTTTGGCGTAGTTGTTCGTCAGTTACGACTTTTTTCTCGATATTTTTACAAGCGTGTAAAATAGTAGAATGTTTTTTTCCGAAGGAAACGCCTAGCATCATTAATGATTCGTTAATCATTTCTCTTGCTAAATACATGGCAACTTGGCGCGGAAGCGCAATGTTTTGCGTTCGATTTGATCCTCGCAGATCACTTACCCGAACTTGGAAAACAGAAGCAACACTTTTTAAGATCTGTTCAATAGTAATTTTTTCTTGAGGGGCCTGTTGGAGCATTTCGCGCAAAGTTTTGGTTACCAATTCTTCCGTGATGTTCAAATTCATCATTCGGCAATGCGCGCTTAAGCGATTAACCGCTCCTTCCAATTGTCTCACGTTATTGTGGATGTGCTCGGCAATGAAAAATGCCACTTTATGAGGAATATGCAATCCCTTTTGTTCTGCTTTGTATTGTAAAATCGCAACACGAGTTTCGAGTTCAGGAATTGTCATTCGAGCTACTAGGCCTCCTTCCATTTTTCCGATCGTTCGTTCGGATAACTTGAGAAGAGAAGGGGGTTTATCGCTAGTAATGACAATTTGGGCCCCTTTATTTTTTAAAGCCTCGAATGTGTAAGATAATTCTTCTTCAAAAGGCAATCGATTTTGCAAAAATTGCACATCATCTACTAATAAGACATCTACATCGGAGCGATAAAATTTCTTCATTCGATCTACTGTTTTATTTCGCAAACTATCAACTAAATCATTGATAAAAGCTTCCGTAGTAATGAAATGAATGCGCAATTTTTTATGGTTTTCTCGGATGTAATGACCAATGCTATGTAGGATGTGTGTCTTTCCTAAACCAACTCCTCCATGAATAACAAGAGGGTTATAGGATTGACCGGGACGAAGGGCAATTCCCATGGCTACAGCTTTTACAAACTGATTCGTAGGTCCTTCGATGAAATTTTCGAATCGATAATTATTGTTTAATTTTACATCAGGATAAGAATTGGGATTGGATTCGGGAGAGGAGGAGAGTGGCGATGATTTGAGAGGTTGCGCTGTTGGATTTTTTTTGGGGGGAGGAGGGGCTAATACAAATTGAATAGCCGGTTCACCCAAATTATTTACTGGCAAAAAGGCGCGAAGATCTTCTTTATAGTTTGTGATTAGATATTCTTGTACAAAATAATTTGGAACTTCTAATGTAATTTGTTCGCTTGTGGCATCTATGAGGCGGATAGGTGCAAACCAATTACCGTAAGCAGCTAAAGAACATTGCGTTTTCACAAATTCTAAGAACTGCGTCCAAGCTTCTCTAGTATCACATGCTAACATAATCTCAATCCTTATAAGTTATAAACAACGTTTCCACAAGTGGTTGTGGAGCTTATTTAGGAAAAATCTAGCATGAGCTAATCTTACGTGGCAAGAACTTTCCGCAAGATCATTTTTCGCAAATGAATAACCCACTGAGTATCAAAAAAACCGAAGCAAAAGAAAAAAAAATTTTCCTTTTTTTGCCTCATTATCTGGTCATTTTCTTCATTTCTTTTGATAATCAGTCAATTAAAGAATGGTGTACTGAAGAGAATTCAAGCTTGGGAATTTTGAATTCACTTCGGTAAATAAGCCAAAAGAAGAGCTTTTGCTTGATTTGCGATTTCTTTGTTGGAATGTTTTTTTAATTGTTGCAGAATTTTCATTCCTTCCGCTTTTTTTTCTAAACTAAAAAAAGTTTTAGCTAAATTGAGTAGTACTGCCCCTTGGTCAGTCCCTTTCAATCGAAGAGCTCGATCAAAATATTCCAACGCTTTATTGTGTTGATTGATTTGCAGATAAATAGCCCCTAACGTTTGCAAGTCATAGGAACTATTGGGGTCTAAGATAATTAAGGCTTCAAAAAAAGAGAGAGCAATGTCGTATTTTCCTTGTCGTATATAAGAAAAACCTGTGTATCGGAGATCTTCAATGTGTTCGTCTGTCCAACCAAGTCGTTCTTTCCAGAGTATCTTAGACATTAGACCTCTTCGTAATTAAGGGTTCGTCGAGTTTTTGGATTATTTTGGCCGCTTTTTAATCAAAATATTGGGGGCTATATCGAGAAAAGTATATAGCCTCCAACATTTTGACTTAAAAATCGGCTCAAAAGAACCGAAAAATCGACAGAACCTTATTACGCAAGAGGTCTATTCGATTAGCCTTGCAAAAATTGACCTACTCGACCCACAATAAACCCTAACCAACTATTGATTTTCTTAATTTGACCAAAGCAGTTTTTTAATATGGCCTTCTCTTTTTTTTCTTCGTCCGTTTCACATTCTATTTCGTCTAATTCTTTTTCCGTTTCTTCTTCTTCAGAGAAAGATCCAAGACTTGGCGCCACCCGAAAAAAACCAAAAGGGGATCTTCTTTGAAACCGAAATTTTGGGGGAGGAAAAAAAAATGCCCAAGGGTTTCGCACATTTCCCATTCCGAGTAAAATATCCATTTCTGTTGGTTTTGGGTAGAAGTCAATGACTCGGATTTGCGCCGGAATGGTCGATGCTTCTTTAACATGGTATTCTTTCTCAATTGTCTCGATGAGGTTAATTCGACGAGCATATTGATTGTGAATACTAATATCTAAATCACGTAAATCAGCCATACTTATATATTAACAATTATTATATTTATTGGTATAGTGAAACAAAAAGATATGAATACCGCCCCTCATCAGTCTGTTTTATTGGAAGAAGTCCTCCAGGCCTTTTCCGCTAGCTCTATACCCACGTTTTTAGAGGGTACTTTAGGAGCAGGAGGGCATGCAGAATCTTTGCTTATTCGGCATAAAGAGATAAAAAAATACATTGGAATAGACCAGGACCCCTCTGCTCTTGCTTTGGCCTCTAGTCGTCTTTCTCAGTGGTCGTCCCAGCTTGTATTCATTCACTCCAATTTTTCTTGTTTGGATGAAATCGCTGCTCATTTATCCATTGCCTCTGTGGATGGGATTTTACTTGATTTGGGAGTTTCTTCTATGCAATTCGATCAAGCCGAAAGGGGCTTTAGTTTTTCTCATGATGGGCCTCTCGATATGCGGATGAATCCTCATCAATCACTCACTGCTAGTGAGATCGTAAATACTTATCCAGAGAAAGAGTTAGGGGAAATATTTCGAGAATATGGGGAAGAAAAACAATGGAGAGCGGCAGCTCGACTGATTTGCCAAGCCCGAAAGAATCATCCTTTTACGACAACCGCAGAATTAGTCAACGTTCTAAAAGGTCCTTTATCTCGGTTTTCGAAAAAAGGGATCCACCCACTCACATTGATTTTTCAAGCTTTGCGCATTTGCGTAAACAATGAGCTGGATCTTCTTGCCACATTTCTTCCTAAAGCGATTGATTTCCTAGCGCCTAAGGGACGATTAGCTGTGATCAGCTTTCATAGTGGAGAAGATCGAATCGTAAAAAATGCGTTTAGTTTCGCAGCAAGCGATAAGTGGGAAACAAGGGGTATAGGAGGACTTTTTCGAGACAAAAAACCACTTGTCCGATTGATTACTCGAAAACCTATTGTACCTACAAGAGAAGAAATGGAGCGGAATCCTCGAAGTAGAAGCGCCAAATTGCGAATTATTGAAAAATTAGAAACAGAGTGAAGTATGGGGCTTTTTCTCCGATTATTGACCTGTATTTTTTTTACAGGTTTTTTTTTGTATCTCTATATTCACCAACTCAATGAATTGACAGAATTGCGTCTTGCGATTCCTTCCTTACAAAGAGAAGTACAAGAAATTCATGAAAAAAATCTGGAATTGCAGTACGCTATTGATTCTTTCGAAAGTCCCATTCACCTCATGGAACTTGCACGGAAACCAGAGTTTGGTCATTTGAAGTATTCCTCTCAGAACGATGTCATTTTTTTACCGGAATAAGAGGGTTTTTTGTAATTATAATAACCTTGCTTCTTTCTAAAACTCGCTTTGTATTGAAAAATTGCTAGAGTTTTGCATGACAAGAACAATATCTACCACAGAGCCCACAGAGATCACAGAGAGAGAAATTTTAAAACTCCTCTGTGATCTCTGTGATCTCTGTGGTAGATATTTATACCGAAGTGATTTCAAAATTTGGTTTCTGGCAACGCGAAAGCTCCCGCGATTAAAAGATAAAAAAAGGCCCAATATTATAATATTGGACCGTTTTTTATCTTTTAATCCCGGGGCTTTGGCGCAGCCAAAAATCCAAATTTTGAGACCACTTCGGTATACTAGAAGTCTACAAACAAATGAAATCACTTCGGTATATCTCCTAGGAGAAAAGAATTCGAATCAAGGTTTATTATAATTACAAAACACCCTCTAAGAGACAGTCTCTAAAATGCCCCATACGCGAAATCGTCTTATTTGGATTTCTCTATTCATCTGCTTCTTATTTTCATTATTGGTTGCACAATTTTACCATATGCAAATCATAGAAGGAGAAAACTGGGTAAAACAGGCCCAAAAACAACACTACTTTTTTGTAAAAGAACCTGCTATGCGAGGAACTTTTTACGGAAATGTGGAAACCAAAAGCGGCCATCTTCCACTTCTGCAAAAATTTGTTATCGATGTTCCTAAATATCATTTATATGCGGATCCGCAATCCATACCAAATGAGAGTAAGGGAATGCTTGCTAAGGAGTTGATCTCTCGAATCCTTTTACCAATTGATCAATTGTCTCGCATTGAGGAGCAACTTCGCAAACGGGGTCGAAGTAGAATTCTTGTTAGCTGGTTAGACCAAGAGACACACAATGAAATTCATAGATGGTGGCAAGCATTTGCCCGAGAGAATAGAATTCCACGCAACGCTCTCTACTTTGTCAAAGATTATCAACGCTCTTACCCGTTTGGGAAATTGCTTGGTCAAGTGTTGCACACTATACAAATTCGAAAAAATGAAAAGACAGGGCAGGCGTTACCCACTGGTGGATTAGAGCTCTATTTCAATTCTTATTTGCAGGGAAAAAACGGAAAGAAAAAGTTAATGAGGTCTCCTCGCCACTCTTTTGAGATAGGAGAAGTGATTACACCTCCAGAACATGGAGCTGATATCTATTTAACAATTAACCCCTGTTTACAAGCAATTGCCGAAGAAGAAATTGAGCGGGGAGTAAAAAAAAGCAAAGGAAAGGCGGGTTGGGCAGCAATGATGAACCCTCATACGGGGGAAATATTGGCCATTGCTCAGTATCCTTTTTTTTATCCGCCCCATTACCAACGCTATTTTAATGATACAAATTCTATTGAGCATACAAAAGTAAAAGCCGTGACAGATGCGAATGAGCCTGGCTCTGTTTGCAAACCAATCACTGCTATTATTGCGCTAAAAGCAAATCAGGAATTGCAACGTCGAGGAGAGACTCCTCTTTTTTCTCCTCAAGAAAAAATAAGCACTTCTTCAGGTCGTTTTCCTGGGCGTTCTAAACCCATACAAGATACAAGTTCTTCCCGTTTTTTAAATCTAAATATGGCGATGCAGAAATCTTCAAATATTTATATGGGTCGTTTAATAGAAAGGGTGATTAATCGAATGGGAGCTTCGTGGTATCGGGACCAATTGAAATTATTTGGGTTTGGGCAAAAAACTCATATTGAACTTCCCGCAGAAAGTTCTGGCGTTCTTCCAACTCCTGGCAAATTGCATCCCAATGGAAAGCTCGAATGGTCCCTTCCCACCCCTTTTTCTTTAGCTATGGGTTACAATAACCAAGTAACAACCATTCAATTGCTAAGAGTCTATTCTGTATTGGCCAATGGGGGATTTTTAGTTCAACCTACTCTGGTTCGGTCCGTTGTGAAAAAAAATGAAAAAGGAGAACGGATTGTACTGATTGATCATACCACAGAAAATTGGGTAAAACAATTTCCCAGGATTGTTGACTCACTTATTGTGACTCGTGTCTTGGAAGCGATGCGATATGTAACAAAACCGGGAGGAACAGCGCAACGAGCTGATATTCCCGGCTACACTGAGGTAGGAAAAACGAGTACGACAAAAAAAAATATCAATGGAAAATATTCGGAGAAATTATACTGTGCAACATTTGCCGGGTTTGCTCCTGTTAGTCACCCCGCTTTCGTACTGGTTGTCACAATTGATGAACCAGAATATGGTTATATTCCTGGAATTGGCAAAAATCACAATGGGGGAAATTGTACGGCCCAAGTATTTCGTCAAATTGCAAAACGTTCCTTAGAATATTTGGGAATTCCACAAGATGATCCTTATGGATATCCCTATGGGGATCCAAGTCGAGATCCCTCAAAAGAAGCTTGGATGAAAGAGACAAAAGAACTACAAGAACTTTATCGACTTTGGAATCAAAAATGAAACTAGCCTCTCTGCTAAAAGAAATTCCTTCATGCAGTGTATATGGAAATTGTGAAATTTCTTTGACAGGAATTTCTTCTTTTTCTCAATTGATTCAGCCCGGTAATCTATTTATTGCAAAAAAGGGATCGACCTATGACGGAAAAGAATATATCCAAGAAGCCATTCTTAGAGGAGCAGTAGCTGTTGTATCTGATTCTTATCATCCTGCATTCCCACAGATTACACAAATGATTCACCACGATGTCCCTTCTGTTGCAAGTGCATGCGCATCTACTTTTTATCGCAATCCGTCACAAGAACTTTTTATGGTAGGAATTACAGGCACCAATGGAAAAACGACTACTTCTTTTATTCTCAAGAACTTATTGGAGCATTTAGTAGGTCTTACAGGTCTTATCGGAACGATTGAATATTGCATTGGCGAAAAGCGAATTCCTGCCACGAGAACAACTCCTGATGTTGTAAGTAACCATCGGATGCTTCGGGAAATGTGTGATGCAAAATCTAAAGCGTCTATAATGGAAGTGACTTCTCATGCACTCGAACAGCGAAGGGTAGATGGCATTCATTTTGATGTGGCGGTTTTCACAAATTTATCAACTGATCATCTGGATTATCATGGTTCCATGGAAAAGTACGCCGAAGAAAAGAAAAAAATATTTGATTCTCTCGGATTAGAGAGAAATAAAAATGAATTTCTCCCATTTGCAGTTGTTAATCGAGATGATAAATGCTCCTCCTATATGGTTCAGAATTGCATTGTTCCCGTTTTGTCATATGGCTTTCACGCTTCAGCAGATCTTCGAGTCATCCAATCAGCATGGAAAGACCAAGGAACTGCAATAACCGTAGAATACCAAGGAAAAACTTCTGCTCTTTTTTCCCCTTTATTTGGAGAATATAATGTTTCTAATTATTTAGCAGCTGTCGGAGTGCTTCTTTCACAAAATATCCCGATCGAGAATATTGCCAAGGCTTCTCAATACATACAACCTGTTCGAGGAAGATTGCAACAAGTTCCCAATTCTTTGGGTTTGCGCATTTTTATTGATTTCGCGCACTCGGATGATGCTCTTGCAAAAACACTACTAACGCTACAAAAGATAAAAAAAGAACAAGGCCGGTTAATTGTTGTATTCGGATGTGGAGGGGATAGAGATCGGAGTAAAAGACAAAAAATGGGAGAGGCTGGTGAAAAATATGCAGACTTATGTATCATTACTTCCGATAATCCCCGATCAGAAGATCCATCCACAATATGTAAAGAAATCGTGAGAGGGTTTTCCTATTCCAGCAAATACTGCATCGAATTAGATCGGCACAAAGCCATTGAACAGGCTATTGAGATGTCATCCCCAAATGATGTGATTTTGATTGCGGGTAAAGGACACGAATCAGTGCAGGTATTTGTCGATCGAACGATTCCTTTTGACGATTGCCAAGTGGCTACCCAAATCTGTGCACAAAGAGAATAAAAGAAAATGTTTTATACCATAAATATTTCACGTCCTCTTTTTATTTTTGTTTTTCTCCTTTTTCATGCAAATACAATTTTTTCTATAGACACTTCTCCTTTGCTGCCACAAATAGATGTCAAATCCTGTTTGAGCCAGCCTTTTGAGAAAAAAAAAGCAAAAAGAGGAAAATCGCACATTCAACCCCCCTTGTTCATTCCCCATGTTTTGATCCTCATTGATCCGGGTCATGGAGGGCGAGATACAGGGACGCAATCTATTCTTAAGCCAAGATACCAAGAGAAATCATTGAATCTCACGACAGCCCGATTTGCTAAGCAATATTTGCAAGAACTTGGTTACCAAGTGTGTATGACACGAGAAACGGACCGGTTTGTTTCTTTAGAAAAACGAGCCAAAGTGGCTAATACGAAAAAACCTATTCTTTTTGTGAGTATTCATTACAACTCGGCTCCCAGCGCGAAAGCACAGGGGATAGAGGTCTTTTTTTACGAATCGCGTGAAAATAAAGATCGAACAGAACAATCTAAACGTCTTGCACAAGCAGTATTGAAGAATGTACTAGCAAAGACAAAAGCAAAATCACGAGGCGTTAAACAAGGAAATTATGCAGTAATTCGAGAAACCCAAATGCCTGCTGTATTAATAGAAGGGGGATTTCTCACTAATGAAGAGGAATTGCAAAAATTGAAAGATCCTCTTTATTTAAAACGTTTGGCTTGGGGTATTGTATGTGGAATTGAAGAATATTTGTCTCGATAAATGCGTCCTCGGCGCGACTCGAACGCGCGACCTGCCGCTTAGGAGGCGACCGCTCTATCCACCTGAGCTACGAGAACATTATATACCGAAATCGTCTGAAAATTTTGAGACCACTTGGGTGTAAATAAAACTTCTAAATAGTAAGACAAATCAATGTTTCCTTCCTATAAAAAAATATCGTTCCTGTAATTTTCTCACTATGTTATATCTAGTTTTGCAAATTATTTAGGAATTAATATGAGCATTTGGCGAACTAAATCAATTGATTTTTTAGAAAAAGAAGCCTTTAGTGGAAAACAAAAGTTAGAACGAACTTTAGGACCCTTTACTCTCGTTCTTTTGGGTATAGGCGCAATTATTGGAGCTGGTTTATTTTCTATCACCGGAATTGCAGCTGCGCAAAATGCAGGCCCGGGAATTATCCTCTCTTTTATTCTTGCTTCTATTGGGTGTGCATTTGCAGGCATTTGTTTTAGTGAGCTTGCCTCGATGATCCCCGTTTCTGGCGGAGCTTATACCTATACTTATGCAACACTTGGAGAATTTATCGCATGGGTGATTGGTTGGACATTAATTTTGGAATATGCAGCGGGATCAGCTGTCGTTGCCATTAGTTGGTCTGCTTACATTGTTTCTTTTTTACAAGGATTTCATATCGAATTGCCACAATTTCTCATCGCGTCTCCTTGGCAGCCTACGCAATTGCTCGATGGGACAGAAGTATATGGCTGGATTAATCTCCCAGCGGGTATTATTGTCGTCTTAATTTCGTTTTTGCTTATTGCTGGTGTTGATAAATCAGCTAAAGTGAATGCATTTCTCGTTGCAATCAAGGTGATGGTTGTCCTTCTGTTCATTTTGATTGGCTTTGGATACACACAAGATGTCAATTACCATCCATTTATTCCAGAAAATACAGGAAATTTTGGAGAGTTTGGGTGGAGCGGTATTTTGCGAGCATCGGGAGTGGTCTTTTTAGCCTATATTGGCTTTGACGCAGTCTCTGCAGCCGCGCAAGAAGTAAAAAATCCCCAAAGAGATTTACCTATTGGAATTATCGGATCTTTGGTTGCATGTACTGTTTTATATATTTTGTTTTCATATGTGATGGTTGGACTCGTTCCTTATACAGAATTAAACGTAGCTGCTCCTGTTGCTGCTGCCATTCATAAAACTCCTTATCCATGGTTATATGGATTAATTAAACTTGCCATCATCGCAGGCCTTACTTCTGTTATTCTGGTCATGTTATTGGCGCAGTCTCGTATCTTTTATACAATGTCAAAGGATGGGCTTTTGCCACGATTTTTTTCTACCATTCATCCCCGTTTTCATACTCCTTGGATATCAAGCCTTATTTTGATGGTTGCTGTCGCCGTGTTCTCTTGTTTTGCGCCGTTATCATTGGTAGGTCATTTGACGAGCATTGGTACATTGCTGGCTTTTGCGATTGTATGTGCGAGTGTAATCATTCTCCGAAAAACACAGCCCCATCTCCATCGCCCTTTTAAAACCCCATTTGTCCCATGGATTCCTCTTGCGGGAATTATTATTTGCGTATCATTAATGTTTTCCTTAGGATGGATGAGTTGGGTTAGACTTATCGTCTGGTTATTCATCGGTTTTGGTGTCTATTTCTTTTATGGAAGAACACATAGCCACCTTGCAAAATTAGATCATAATAAAAACAAGAATTGATAAAAGAGTGAATATGTCTGTAGCAGATATTGGATTAATTGGCTTGGCCGTGATGGGACAAAACTTGGTTCTCAATATAAATGACCACGGATATACCGTGGTCGTTTTTAACAGGACAGTATCAAAAGTAGACGAATTTTTACAAGGACCTGCGCGAGGAACAAAAGTCATAGGATCTCATTCGCTGGAAGAATTCATTCAAAAGCTTAAGAAACCGAGAAGGGTCATGCTAATGATCAAAGCAGGTGAACCTGTGGATGAGTTCATTGATTTATTAGTTCCTTTATTGGACAAAGGCGATATCATTATTGATGGGGGAAATAGCTTATTCACCGACACCAATCGACGATGCCAACAGCTCAGCAAAAAAGGAATTTTGTATATTGGGGCTGGAATCTCTGGGGGGGAAGAAGGTGCACGACATGGACCGTCCATTATGCCTGGAGGAGACGCCGCTGCTTGGCCCCATGTGAAAGACATTTTCCAAAGCATCAGCGCAAAGGTGGATGGAGAACCGTGCTGTGAATGGGTGGGGGATGCTGGAGCTGGACATTACGTTAAAATGGTCCATAATGGGATTGAATATGGCGATATGCAACTCATTGGTGAAGCCTATAATCTCTTGACACATGCTTTGCAATATACACCACAGGAATTGGAGAAACTCTTTTCCGAATGGAATGAAGGGGACCTCAATAGCTATTTAATCGAAATCACTTCCAAAATTTTTGCTTTTCCAGATACAGATGGAAAGCCATTGCTCGATCGAATCTTGGATGTTGCAGGTCAAAAAGGAACTGGGAAATGGACTGTGATCAATGCCCTCGACCTTGGGATGCCATTGACATTGATTTCTGAAGCAGTATTTGCCCGCTGCCTTTCTGCTATGAAAGAAGATCGAGTGAATGCAAGCAAACGATTGCAAGGTCCTACTATTCGGTTCGAAGGCGATAAAAAGTCTTTTACCCATTCGATTCGACAAGCATTATATGCTTCCAAGATCATCAGCTATACCCAAGGTTTTATGCTCATGAAACAAGCAGCTAAAGAATACAAATGGCAACTGAATTATGGCGCTGTTGCCTTGCTATGGCGAGGAGGGTGTATTATTCGAAGTCAATTCTTAGGCAAAATCAAAGAGGCATTTGTCAACAACCCTTCTTTAAAGAGTTTATTACTAGATAACTATTTTATCGAAGAGCTCCAAGAGAGGCAACAAGGATGGCGTCAAGTCATTTCTAAATCGGCGGAATGGGGGATCCCTCTTCCCTGTATGAGCACAGCTTTGTGCTTCTTTGACGGTTATCGTTCTGCCCATCTCCCAGCCAATCTTCTCCAGGCTCAAAGAGATTTCTTTGGTGCTCATACCTATGAACGGATTGACAAACCTCGCGGCCAGTTTTTTCATACCGATTGGTCTGGTACCGGAGGGCATGTCAGTTCCGGATCCTACAACGCATAATAAAAATTTTTAAAGCACCTTATTCGTCGTTTTTTAATTCTTATTTTATTATAATTGTTCCTAACTAAAGATAATTAACATGTCAAATATTATATATAATATAGCATCTGCGGTAAACACAGAGAAAAATTACTTATGCTGTTATACAAAAAGTCGATTCTATGCGATTACTGATGAGACAAAAACACAACACCTTATTGTTTGGAAAAGTGTAAGAGCGGCTTTGATGTTTACGGTAGTCTGTGTTTCTTCCATCGCAGGTCCCTATTTTTTTACTCTTACATTTTCAATTGCTATTGCAAAACCTGCCATTGATTATGCAAATTTCAGAAGTTCTTTCATTAAGTCTAAATCGGTAAAGCCAAAATTTCCAGATTTGCAGAGTACAAGCAATCAAAACAAACACACACAAATTATTGATAAGCCGGAGCCATATCTAACTTTCCATGAACCAAATATATCTGAGCGGGCTCAGGCTCATTCCAATGCTCTTCTCAAATTTTGTAATTCTATTATTCCCACATCCCTCATTAAAATTAACAAGCCCGACGATCCCATGTACTTCGATATACGAACTATATTCAATTCTAAAATAATAATAGATAGGCATGATACTCGTCCCATTGCGTTATTTATAAGAGCTAAAGAAGATCCTAACGGGATATTGGATCGTCCTTTTCGTAGTCTAATATCTTTTGATGCTGCTGTTGATAAAGATCTATTTTTTCAACGTTATCAAGTGTGGGCGTTGGATAAAGTAAAAAATATCGTTCAAATCATTAAAAAAATTGAGTCCATACAAGGTAAAAAGATTGGACTTATCTGGTTTATGTGTCATGGAAATAGAGAGGAAATGGCTTTATCCTCATCCGGACATCTGTCATGTTCAATAAATTCGGCTAATATATCTGAGTTAACAAATGTAATTAAAAATAAAATTTTAGAAAAAGATGTTACTATTATATTGGACAGTTGCAGGACTAGAGAACAAGACCCGACTAGTAACACAATAAGCATCGCTGAACAGTTTAAGAGCGGAGTCCCTCAAGCACGAGTCTTTGCTCATACTGATGGAGTAAGCAAAACAATTTTTTTTATAAGAATAGGCGATATTATAACGATAGGTAAAAAGAGACAGGGAGAAATAATGTGCGAATTTTACAAAAAATCTCGGGCAGACGTGGAAAGAGACGATTTTTAAGTTCTGTTAATGACAATTTTGATTGAGTGACCAAACACACATGTGAGGGAATTGCCGAGGCCATGCCTCGTAGATTACATATTTTATTTGTATTTCTTCTTAATTCTCATTATAGTTTTAGGGAGTGCCTACAAACTATCATCATCAAGCCTGAACCCGTTTGATATCCCGGCTTTGGTGCAGCCAAAAATCCAAATTTTGAGACCACTTCGGTATAACTATTTTAAATAACGGAATTAACTAATGATCGAAAGTGCTCCAAGTACAAGATGGCATATTCGGGAAATACCAAAAAACATTTACTGTATTGCACAATATGGCTTTTCCTTATTTATTAATGAGACAAAAAAAGATGGAATTCATGTAATAGTAACTCGCATCGCTATAGCAGTCTTTGCCGCTTGCATTATCAATGGTCATTTTCATTTCACCGGTGCCTGTTTTTATTTTGTACTTCCTTATTCTTCTCCTTTTATTTCTAATATATGTAAAAATACCCTTGTATTTTTCACTCTTTTTTCTATTTGTGTATTTGCCAGAAAATTATTTCATAGCTACAAGGTTGGAAATAGGGGATAGCGAGGACTTCTTCGTGTCTTTCAGTCTTCGTGCCTTTGTGTTCAATTTGCTTGAAGTTTGAAGTCTATGAAGGTATTTTTGCAAATTTCCTATATGAACTGAAATAAATATTTTTTTGGTGCTATGCCTTCTAGTTTTTTGATAATCGGAATTATAACAATAGGTTTCACTTTAGCAAATTTTTTTGCCTATTTGATGCAACGTCTTCGCCTTCCCTCTATTTTAGGTTATTTATTAGCTGGTTATATCATTAGTCCCTATTCACCTGGATTCGTAGGAGATGCTGAAATTGCAAAACACCTTGCTGAAATAGGGGTTATTTTAATGCTTTTTTCTGTGGGTTTGCATTTTAAGATAGAAGATTTGATTCGTGTTAAAAATATCGCTATCCCAGGAGCCATAGGACAGACATTTTTTGCAACCATTTTCACGATTCTTATTGTTTATAGTATGGGATTGTCTGTAGAAGAGGGGTTGGTTCTTGGTTTATCGATTGGAGTTGCAAGCACAGTCGTATTGGTACGAATATTAACAGATAATAATCTCCTTAATACTACAAAAGGACACATTGCCATTGGTTGGTTGGTTGTAGAAGATATTTTTACTATTATTATCTTAATTTTACTACCCACAATAGCAACATTTTCTATTAAAGAAAACTTTTCGTTAATAGGAATAATTGGAGACATCTTTTTAGTCATTGCCAAATTAGGCATTTTAATGTTGTTTATGTTTACATGGGGGCAGAAGATTATTGATTATGTTCTATCTAAAATTCTTCACTTACGCTCTCAAGAATTATTCACTTTGACAATTATAACTTTTATTTTTTTGATTGCAACAGCCTCTTCATTTGTGTTTGGAACATCGATTGGGTTGGGGGCTTTTATTGCAGGTATGGTGATTGGTAAAACCAATGTGAAATACCAAGCCGCTGCAAGTTCGTTATCGCTCAAAGATATTTTTGCAGTTATTTTTTTTGTTTCAATAGGAATGCTTTTCAAACCCATGGCTATAACCGCTAATTTTCCTATTTTTATTGGAATTATTTCTGTTATTTTAATCCTTAAACCACTCGTTGCTTATTTAATAACAATCCTTTTAGGATATTCTTTGAATACTGCAATCATACTGGCAGTCTCTTTGGCGCAAATTGGAGAATTTTCGTTCATTTTAGCTTCAGAAGCTATGAATTTAAATCTGATCCCTAAGGAGGGTTTTGACATTCTTGTGGCATGTGCCATAGTGTCAATTTCTTTAAATCCATTCCTTTTTAAAATGATAGGGTTTTTTGAATCTATCATTCAAAAATCTACATTCGCTAACAGAAATAAAAAAACATCTTTAGATATGATGGAGGAAGAACAAAAACCGCCCCTTAAAGTATTGGTAATTGGTTTTGGTCTCATTGGAAAGGAAGTTTCAAAAATAGTGAAAGATGCAGGTTTTGTTCCTATTGTGATAGAACAAAATATCGATCATGTATCGGATGCAGAACAAAATTACACGATCATTTTTGGAGATGCTACGGACGCAAATATCCTTAAGAAAGCTCATATTGAAGAAGCAAGTTACTTAATAATAACTATTTTAGACACAAAAAAAACAGTTAAAATAATTCATGAAGTCCGTCATGCAAATTCTGATATCCAAATCATTGCAAGCATTCAATACTTAACAGAAAAATCTTTACTGCAAGAGTTAAATGTTGAGTATATTTGCACAGAAAATGAAGCATTGAAAGCTTTTAACTCTTTAACAAATCAATTGTTTCAGCCTATTAAAGATTTTTAATTCACTCTTTATCCTGCCGCCCAAGGAGAGTCCTTTGTTCTTCTGACTGCAATCTTCTGTTTATTTCTTCCATTATCATTTCCTGCGCTTGCTTTTTAGGAAAATGGGAAAATTGGACCGGGTCGATCGGATGACCAAACAGACATGTGATGGAAGTACCAAATTTTGGCCACTTACGGTGTCGAGGCCAAGCCTCAAATGTACCACTCAAATATACAGGGATAATGGGGGATTGCATTCGGATGGCAAGTAAGGCAATTCCTGATTTCATTGGTTGGATTCTTCCATCGGGAGAGCGTTCTCCTTCCGGAAATACAACTATCTTTTTTTCTTCTTTCAATAAGTCACCCACCATTCGAAATACATCGACATCTTGAGAGGATCTTCGAATCGGGTGGGCATTGAGCCCTTGTAATAGATATTTCCAGAGGCGGTTCTGGAAAAGAGTAGAACGGGCTAGAAAATGGAGCTCTTCGGGACAGCAGATGGCGAGAAGAGGGGGGTCAAAAAAAGAAGCGTGATTGACCGCGAAGATCGCTTTTCCCTTTGGAATGTTTTCTACCCCTCTAACGGAAAGGCGATAAAAAAGACGAAAAAAACCCTTTAGTAAAAGACAGGCTAAAGAATAAAAAAAGCTCATATACCAAATGGTTTCTACTGATCTATAGTTTTTAGAGAATCTTTATATTCCAAGATTTCTTTGACTACTTCATCGATAGTTAAATCCGAAGTATCAATCACATAAGCATCTTCTGCTTGTCGCAAAGGAGAGTTTTCTCGTGTAGAATCGTACAGATCTCTTTGATTGATTTCTTGGATACATTTTTCCAAATCAAAATCTTGGAATTGGTCGAGGTATTTATTCTTAATTTCCTCATACCGTCTTTTCGCTCTTATTTCAGGCCTCCCTGTCAAAAATATTTTAACGGGAGCATCTGGAAAAATGACTGTTCCCATGTCTCTTCCTTCGAAGACGGCATTGACTCCATGTGATACTTCTTTCAACACAATGGCTACTTTATTTCGAACAAACTTAATCGCTGCAATTTCGCTTACTGTTTTCGTGACATCAGCCCCTCTGATTTTTTGTGTAATATCCTCTTTCTCAAAAAAGTAGGTCCGCTCTCTTCGGACGACCCTCATATCAAATTCAAAATCATTTAAAAAAGAGGCCAATTCCTGAGAATTCTTAAAGTCGATTTTTTTCTTTAAAATTCCGTAGGTAATTGTCCGATACACGGCACCTGTATCAAAGAAAATAAATCCAATGGCTTCTGCTAATTTTTTTGCCACCGCGCTTTTTCCTGTAGCAACGGGTCCATCAATCGTAATAATCATTGTGATTATCCTACTATATTCATTTGAAGAAGAAGATACATAAAAGGAAGAGTAAACACAAGAGCATCGACGATATCAAGAACTCCGCCAAGTCCTGGTAATCGACTACTATTTTTAACTCCAGCGTCTCTTTTCAATAGAGATTCGGCAAGATCGCCCAGTTGTGAGAGAATGCTAATAATGAGTCCTATCCAAATGCTTTGGCTGATTGTCATAGTAAAGTGAGGAGATAGTCCAATGACAAAGAGAACGCTCGTAGCTAATGCAAGGGCAATTCCTCCTAGAGCTCCTTCTACTGTTTTCTGCGGGCTAATATAAGGAGCTAAAGGTGACCTTCCAAAAAGTTTTCCGCTAAAATAAGCGCCGACATCTGTCATCTTGGTTACTAACAAAACATACGCAAGCCACAGGCGGCCATCACCTAGGCCAGAAGAAGGAAAAAAATAATTAATTCGCATGCCATAGCTCAAAGGAATTGTAAGATAAATAATTCCAAAAACGGTGACAGCTAAATTTCCTAAGACATTTACGTGCCACTGAAAACAAATTAAAAACAAAATTAGCAAGGAAGTAAACAGTACAAGTGGAGGAAGAAATGAGAGATGAAAGTTGTAAAAACTAAAAGAAAGAACAAAAAGATAAGCGCCTGTTGATGCAATTGCAATTCCTTGTAATGGTGTAAACCCTTTATTTTCTGCTAAGTGATAATATTCAACCAGAGCAAGACAAATCAGAACTCCGTTAATAGCGATAAAAAAAGGTTTAAAAAGAGGGGTTGTTGAATAAAAAATAGCAAAAGAAAGACAGAGGATACTGAAGATGCTGATGAGAAGTCGATACTTAAACTGTGTACTCATGATCCCCATCTCCGTTGTCTATTTTGAAAATCAAGGACGGCTTCTAATAAATGCTTAGGGGTGAACTCAGGCCAAAGAACAGGAGCTACATAGATTTCAGCATAGGAAATTTGCCATAAAAGAAAATTGCTGAGTCGCAATTCTCCACTGGTTCGGATGAATAATTCTGGGTCACTCCATTCGCGAGTATCCAAATAACGAGAAATCATAGCCTCATTGATTTCTTCTTTCTGAATTTTCTTTTGTTCATAATCTTCTAGTAATCGGTGAAAAGAGCGACAGATTTCATCACGCGATCCATAATTAAAACCAAGGACTAACCGAATGTCGTCGCACTGCTTTGTTGCTTCTTTTGTTGCAGTAATTGCTTGTTTTAAAGATTCAGGAAGAGGAGTGAGATCGCCAATTGTTTCTAATTTTATTCCGTTATTTACCATTCTCTTTTGTTGTTGATCAAGGTAATTTGTGAATAATGTCATTAACATCATCACTTCATGGAATGGCCTATTCCAATTTTCCGTTGAAAAACTATAAAAAGTAATAACCTTGATTTTAAGTTCTTGTGCAGCTTCTACAATTTCCATCAAAGTATCAGCCCCTTCTTGATGGCCCAATTGTAGATTGAAAAAGTATTTTTTAGCCCATCGGCGATTCCCATCTGGAATAATTGCAATATGCTTAGGGGTATGCAAAGGATCTAATTGTTCTAGATCCTCAGCGTGAAAAAATTTACCTGTTTCCATTGGAGATCGTAAGCACACGTTCATTCTCCTGCCTTTAATACTTCCATAAAGGCAGAGCTTGGGATATTCACTTTCCCGAATTGTTTCATGCGCTCTTTTCCTTTCTTTTGTTTCTCCCACAGTTTTCGTTTACGAGTAATATCCCCACCATAGCATTTTGCTGTTACGTTTTTTGTGATCGCTCGAATCGTTTCTCGAGCAATAATTTTTCCTTGTCCGACAGCCGCTTGAATAGGAACTTTAAAAAGTTGCATAGGGATGACTTCTACAAGCTTCGCACAAATAGCTCTTCCTTTACTTTCCGCTTTAGAGCGGTGCACAAGACAGGAAAAAGCATCGACTGGTTCTTCATTCACCCGAATTTCGAGTTTGATAATGTCACTTGCTTCATAACAGTCAAATTCATAATCAAAAGAACCATATCCTCGAGTAATCGATTTTAATTTGTCGTTAAAGTCAGTGATAATTTCGTTCAGGGGAAGTCGATAGGTAAGGAGCAATCGATGGTTAATTGTTTCTGTTTTCAAACAAACCCCTCTTTTTTCCATTCCGAGGTTCATGATTACCCCTAAATAGTCAGGGGGTGTCATAATGAAGCATTTTACCCAAGGTTCTTGTATTTCTTCAATTGTCGCAGGATCTGGATAATGAGCGGGATTGTCTATTTCTTTGGTTTCTCCATTTCTCAAGAAGACGCGATAGATCACACTAGGGGCTGTGGAAATGATATCAATATCAAATTCTCTTCGAATTCGCTCAAAAACAATTTCG
>Ga0206975_1003_pt2 | contig 47048 bp, 47 predicted proteins | sample Alteio_BWOrgHeat_81_FD_152919 | JGI IMG/M metagenome (GOLD analysis project Ga0206975, IMG submission 152919) | Enriched cells from forest soil in Barre Woods Harvard Forest LTER site, Petersham, Massachusetts, United States -... | ecosystem: Environmental > Terrestrial > Soil > Temperate forest >... | reverse complement strand
TGGAGATGTACAAACAGTTTATCGGCATGTTTGAACCTAACGGAGTAGTAGGCATCGCATTCGAAACAGACCACGATGACTGGACAAAGGGGAGATATTTATGAGTCGAATGAGCCCCCGTGTTAGAAAGTTTTTTTCATACTACAAACCTTACCTTCGACTTTTCAGCGCAGATATGGCCTGCGCGGTAATCGCCTCTGCAGCAATGCTTGCTATCCCGTTATGTGTCCGATACATCACTACTAATTTGCTGCAAATTGGTTCAACGGATGCTCTCCATCAAATCTACATGATGGGAGGTCTTATGCTTGGCTTGATTGCTATTTACGCAGCATGCCATGCATTTATCGACTATCAAGGACATGTCATGGGTGCCATGATGGAAAGAGATATGCGAAGCGAGCTGTTTGAGCATTATCAAAAGCTCTCCTTCAAATTTTATGACGATCATAAAACAGGCCAGCTCATGACCAGAATCTCTCATGACACATTTGATCTTGCTGAACTTTATCATCACGGCCCGGAAGACGTGGTCATTTCCTTTTTGAATTTCATCGGAGCGTTTATCATCTTGATCAGCATCAACGCCAAACTTGCTCTTATCGCTTTTCTCTTTGTTCCTATTATGGGAATCTATGGATTTTATACGGCCAACAAAATGTACACTGCATTAAAGAAGAGCAGCGACAAAATTGGAGATATCAATTCCCAAGTGGAGGACACTCTTGCAGGAATTAGAGTAGTCAAATCCTTCACTAATGAAGAAATCGAAAAGAAAAAATTTGCCTGTGAAAATAATTGCTTCTTCGAAAGCAGACGAAAAGGCTATAAAGCTGAAGCTTATTTCTATGAGGGATTAATCTCTTTTACTCAGCTCATGACAGTCGCTATTGTCATTTTTGGAGCAGCAAGTATTGTTAAAGGCTCCCTAGGTCTGGCTGATTTACTCACTTTTCTCTTGTACATCGTCATCTTAATAGAACCGATTCAACGCCTTGGTAATTTTATTCGATTATTTCAGCAAGGAATTACTGGCTTTAACCGATTTATGGAAGTGTTGGAAGTTGAGCCGGACATTCAAGATGCGCCAAACGCTGAAGAGCTGTATCAGGTTCGAGGAGAGATAGAATTCAAATCGGTTTGTTTTAAATATAGGGAGGGGCATACCCACGTTTTGAAAAACATCTCCCTCAAAATAGGTGTGGGACAATACGTAGCCTTGGTTGGATTTTCAGGAGTTGGAAAGACCACCCTCTGTTCTTTAATTCCAAGATTTTATGAAGTCAACGAAGGAAAAATATTAGTCGACGGCCAGGATATTAAAGGTATTAAGCTCAAATCGCTGAGGAAAAATATTGGTTTTGTGCAGCAAGATGTTTATCTTTTTGCCGGCACAGTCTTAGAAAACATCCGCTATGGAAAGCTTGATGCTACAGAAGAAGAAATCATCGCGGCTGCAAAACAGGCCAATGCGCATGATTTTATTACAACGCTTCCAAATGGGTATTCTACAGACATTGGCCAGCGCGGAGTTAAACTTTCCGGAGGACAAAAGCAACGGCTCAGCATTGCTCGTGTTTTCCTAAAAAATCCACCGATCATTATTTTCGATGAAGCCACTAGCAGTCTTGATAATGAAAGCGAAAGAGCCGTGCAAAATTCTCTTGAAAGATTGATGAAGAATCGCACGACTCTTGTCATAGCGCATCGCTTGTCAACAATCAAAAATGCGCAGAGAATTCTTGTGTTGACAGATAACGGGATTGAAGAACAGGGAACGCATGAAGAGCTTATTGCTTTAGATAAGACTTACGCCAGTCTGTACAACATGCAGCTAAGGATCGAGGATATGGGAGAAAATAGATAGAAATATCATCTCTTATTTCACTTTATAAAGAGCGTCTAAATCTCCCAGAGGTCAAATTCACGTTCATAGACCATGAAGATGCGATGGTGGCTACGGTATTTAAAATTTCTCAGCCCGGAACCGCTGATCTGATTTTAAAAGTTTGCTCTCGAAAAGAGGACTTTTTAAGAGAGTCTTATTTCTTAAGCCGTTTTGCGGGCAAGATTCCTGTGCCGAAGATCATCCAGCTTATAGAACCGGAAGCTGGACTGGATGCAGCTGTTGTAATGGAATGCGTGCTGGGCGATCTTCTTAAATTAGAAACAATCCCTAATACTTTGGTTTCGGAAATCGGTTCGCTTCTTGCCCGCATCCATCTCAATCAAGCATTGGCTGACGAAGATGTGGAAGCATTTAAATTGTCTCTAAAGGATATTATTCGTGTGCATGGCAAAGTCTCTCAATTAGCAAAAGAGGCTCATCTCAGTCGGGGAACTCTTTACAAATTAATGCAGGGAAAGGGGCAGGCCGAGATCGGTACCATTCTGAAATTGATTCATGCATTAGGGTATGATCTCACTGTAACTCGAAGAATTCAGACAGCGTGATGTGAAACCACAGACACCGTCACTTGACCTTATTAAATAAATGGAGATGTACAAACAGTTTATCGGCATGTTTGAACCTAACGGAGTAGTAGGCATCGCATTCGAAACAGACCACGATGACTGGACAAAGGGGAGATATTTATGAGTCGAATGAGCTCCCGTGTTCGTATGATGCCTAATTAGGCTCTCATTTATGGAGAAGATGTTATTGGACTCTTCTCTTGGGGGTAATTTTTTAAAGCCCGGCTAATATTTTCCCCGATTTTTGTGACAGTTAGCCAAGGTAGTTTTAATTTTTCATCCAAATCGCTTAAGGTATTAATAACTCCAACATCAACACCTAGTGATACTATTTTTTCGTTTGCGAAAAATTCAGCTATTGCTTGAATGATCCCTTTTTCTTTCAGAAATGGGTCTTTAGTCAAAGGATGTTGTTCAAGATATTTTAACAAGAGTTCCTTGGAAGGAAAATGTAATGTTTCGGATGTATGAAATGTGAAAAAGCTTTGGATTCGTTTTACAAGAATACCTTGTGAAGAAAAATCTAATGTTTTTGACATACAATCTAATCGTGCAGGATTTTGAATTTTCTTTAAAAAACCACTTTGTGAAGAAAAACAGGCTATTCCATGCATAACATTTAATCGTGTAGAGGTGTGAATTTCTCCTAAAATAGTTTTTCCTAAAGGGAGATGTAACGTTCGGGATATAGAATGTAAAGAAGGGGATATGAAGTGTAGTGATGCAGTCATTTGTATTGCTTTTGTTGGTTGTTAAAATTAGCAGGCGATGCTAGCATTAAAAACAATTTGCTGACAAGTACAAGCCCAAAAGGCAATGGCGAGATAGTTTGAAAGATAATGACTATTTCCGACAACAAGAGTCAAAAGGGAAAGTTTTTTTTGAGGTCATAAATCCACTATTCTGTCTTTATACCGAAGTAGCGGGAGCTTTCGCGTTGCCAGAAACCAAATTTTGAGACCACTTCGGTATAGATCTAGCTGATCTCCTAAAGCTTTCATTTCCTTAATAAATAAAAGCAAAATCTTCTTGTTTTTTTATAGAATGGTTATATCAAAAGCGTGTAGCAAGCCTGCAGCTTCTGGAAGCGAAAATTTCGCTTTCATTACTTTATTCGTCCGCGGATCGATAGCATATTGCGTGCTGCTGGAGAAATCTGCGTTGCAAAGATCGCAATTATGAAAAACTGTTCCTAATAAATCGACGCCGCTGAAATCAGCGCCTTTCAATGTTGTATTTGTAAAATGGCTGTCCTTTAGTTTGCTTTCATTGAAAGAACTGTTTTTCATATTCAGATCGGAGAAATTGCAATACTGAAGAAGACAATTTTTGAAATTCGCTGAGAAAAATGTTTTATCGCACTTGAAGAATTCGGCTCCAGTGATCTTGCAATCCAAGAAGCGAACGTCTTGAAGACGACAGCCATCCAACTTGACGAGGCTGAAATTGCAATTCGAGAACGTGCATGAGCAGAATTTTGCGTTCCTCAGAACAGCTTCAGAAAAGTCGCAGCTGTTGAAGATACATCCAGTAAAAGAATGCTTTTCCATGTTTTTCTTAGAAAAGTTTTCCGACTTAATGGTTTGTCCTTCTGTATTTTTTTCAATTTCACGCATTTATCGCTCCAAAAATAGGTTAATAAGAAAATTTATTCATTTTACTAGGCTAAAGAAGTCTGGGAGCTTAATGTGCGTATGCCGTAGATCACAGCGCCCAGCAAAAGTGTAATTCCACTAAATTCCATAAGAGAGGGGAGTTGTTGATTGAGTATATAGACAAATAATACACCAAAGATCGTTTCAAAAATCATTAACTGGCCTGCTAATGAAACCGGTAAATAAATGCTTGCTTTATTCCACAGAGCTGCCCCTACCCAGGAGCAAAAAATTCCAAGTATCCCACAACCAATAAAAAAGCTCATTGTCTCATAGTTCCAATTGAAATATTTTTGCAGATCTATTTCATCCATGAGAAATGTACTATAGATTAAACCACAGGCAATAACCCAAATGAGCGTAGCTACTCCTTGAATCGTCGCCCAATCATTAGAAATAATATCAGAATTTTTCTTTAGAAATCGTGAATTTAAAACTACATATGCGCTCCAAGAAATTAATGCGATAAGGCTACAAATGATACCTATAGCATATTCCCAAGGAGAACTTGTCATTACGATATGAGGAGCATTAATCATAATAAGACCTATCAAAATGAGGAAAGAAGGTAAAATAAGAAGGTTAAAATTTCCTTCCTTCTCCTTCGAATTCCCATAAAATGCAATAGTGATAGGACTAATTCCCAAAATAAGAGCGCAGATCTCTGGAGAAGTATAACGAATAGCAAGAATTACCCAAAGGTAGTAGCCAGATAGGAAACTCAAATAAAGAGCTTTGATCCAAACAGATAAAGGGTAGCAACAAAAGCCACTTAGTCGCCCCTTCAATAAAAGTAAAAGAGAAATGCCACCATAAAATAAATAACGACCAAGAGCAATTTCAATGGGGTTAAAACTTCCCATGAATTGTGGAATAATGAAAATCAATCCCCAAATGAAACAGGCGGTTAAAGCAAACGCAATGCCTTTGAACATTTCCTATTCTCTCATAAAGTTAAAATAGCTTTCCGCCAATTTTGGCATTTGCAGCTGGTGTAATGAATGTGGCTTCACCACTGTCAGCTTTGGGATACTGAACTCCCAAAATCAGTACTTCAGAAATAATGTCGCCAATTTGGCGCGGTTCAAAGTTTAAAATTCCCAAGACTAGTTTATCGAGGAGTTCTTCTGGAGCATGTTGGGTAAACCTTCCAACGCTTGTCTTGATTCCAAATTTTCCAAAATCAATCTTCATTTTATACGCTTTTTTAGGTGCTGTTGGTTCTTCTTCAACACGAATAACACGGCCTACCCGAATTTCTAGTTTATCAAATGTTTCTTCTTTGGAGGCGATTCCCTTTTCATCCGACATAAATACCCTTTTTATAAGTTGTCTAATTTACGATGCATCACATAGCCATCTTGATAATTTCCAGATGGATTTCGTACCGCTTGTGGTATGATCCCGATAACACTAAATCCAAGCCTTTTATACAGTTTGACAGCAAGAGCATTTTGACTAAGTACCCTATTGAATTGCATAGCCTGAAATCCGAGGTCTTTAGCAAGATGTAAAGAAGCCTTAATTAGAAGAGATCCCAATCCCTTGCCTCGATATGTATTACGAACCATATAGGCGGCATTGGCAATATGGGTTGACTTACCAGAAAAATTTTGCTCTGAGATAAAAACCGCCAACAACTTTTCCATCTAAAGAATGGCACACATAAACCTGCCCTTGTGGGGTAAAAAATTGTCGATGAAATTCCTCGATTGAGCTGCATTCATAAGGAAATTGAGAACCTGAATCAACAACTTCTCGAAATATCTCATAGAGTGCCCCTTCGTCTTTTTGATTAAAAAGGTCCAAAGTATAACCCATTTGGTTAAGGCGATTAGAAATTTCAGCCAAGTTTTCTGTTTGATTGCTGTTTTCCTCTTCTGAGTTAAAGTTCCTTTGCGATACCAAATGATCAGGATCGGTTTTATTCTGAGTTCTTGCGCATTTAAGCCCTTTTGCATAGAGCGCAATCCCTTTATAAACTGTTTCGATTTCATCATGAGTTAAAGTCAAAAGAGCTTCTTTTGTTTGATTGAAAGCAATAGGTTCAAAGGCATTCAGCGTCTGTTTTCCTTTTTCAGTAATTTGAAGAAAACGTTTTCTTTTATCTTTTTTATCGGTGATACACTTTATATAGCCTTTTTTCACAGCCTTAGAAATCAAACGACTTATCGTTGATTTGTCTAGCAGCAAACGTTCAGCAATTTCGCCCATTGTAGGGGACGGATACATAGTCAATTCAATCAAAAGATGACGTTCTGCTAAAGTAACCCCAATCTCAAAATAGGCATCATTAAGAAGACCAAGTTCTCGTACGACACTTCTGGCATTCTGCCTCAATTCATTGATTGCTTCTCTCGAAAGACTCTTCATTTTCACCTTAAATAGTTGTATTATACAACTAATTTAGCAAAACTAATCTTTTACAGCAAGAAATTTGAAATACAAGTATCTGGTCCTCTTTTTATGGCTTATCGTTAAATTACGTCAGACAGTAAAAATTGATAGTGTTTGAAGATTCCGTTTCACACATATTATTGCACGGATTTCTGTGTTTCTGTGTAATGAGGTTATGGAGGACAGATTGTTATGGCTAATCCACATAAAGCTCGTTTAAAATTAGACATGGATTCCGAGGAGCATGCTTATTTAAAGATGGCTTGCGCAAAACTGGGAGTCTCTATGTGACAGTTCATGCTTCTTGCCACTTTTGAAAAAATGGAGCAAATTGAAGATGATTGGTTGGCAGAAAAAGCTAATGAAACACTAAAGCGAATTGAGTCTGGAGAGGAAAAAACATCATCTTGGAAGAAGGCTAGGGAGCGTTTAATGTGAAATATGAAGTCGAAATCTCAGAAAGTGCCGGCTTACAATATTTCTTGTAAGACGTATCGCAGATCATTAATTTTGTAATGACATTTTGCTGTTCGGTGTTGTCGATCGGGATGAGAATATAAATAACCGATTCCTTGAAGCGGGATATTTAGATCTGTTAAAGCCATATCGCTTGGCGAATCTCCTATGGAGATTATGGATTCAAAATGATTTTTGTTTTTTAAAAACTCTGCTAGGCAATTTTTTTTAGTTATTGTCTTTTGAGTGTGTGAATCTATGCCGAAACGATGAGACTGCAAAAAATATTTCTCTATTCCTACAGTTTCTATAAAAAAATCTAAAGATTTGGGCGCGGTATTAGAAATAAGAATCTGCTGATGCTTAGAATTTTGGATAGATGAAAGGACAAAGTCGGCGTGTTCATTTAATTGAATATACTTCTCAACAATTTCTGGGTGCTTTTGTGAAATTTTGAAACATGTAGATTGTAGTTCCTTGCATTTTTCGTTAGAAAGTTCTGGTAATAAAAAAGAAAAGTATTCATGCCAACACATTCCAGCTAATATTTCAGCTTCATGTTGAGTCATCCGCCGAAAATACCCATGACTTTCTAAGGCTAAATTGGTAATCTCAACTATCGCATCATCATTACCTTTTTCCAATACTCCGTGAAAATCCCACACAAATAGCTTCATAACACTTACCTTAGGCTGATTCTATATTCTCGCCTATAGATGCTAGAGCCTTAGCCAACTCTTCGGTAAGTGCATTCGTTTCTGGAATTAGATATTGTGTGGTATTGATCCCGAATGTTTGTAAGGATTTCACGGTAAAGTTATGAGTCTTTACTAACGAATTACCAAACGAAATTTTATCTTTTGCCATATTAATATAATTTGATACTTTGATGCGATACAGTTTTTGAATCGCAGGGGCAAAGAAAGGAGCCTTTGATTGTAGCGAAGCTTCCATTTCCGATTTAGATTTTGTAATTTTCTCGATTGTTTCTTGAATAAAATCTCTTCGTTTCTGCAATTCGGACTTCGTTTGTTCATATCCTTCTTTGCATTTTTGTAGTATTTCGTCGTTATGTACTGTGTTACCTAGAGAATGTAAAGAAGTTCTCTCTACTTGAGGGGTAGATACAGATGGCTGTTGAAAAGTGGCGGAAATTGTTGGAAATACATTTTGATACGTGGATATGGTCCGTTGTGAACTGGGTAGAGATATAGGAGTTTCATTTGTACTTACAGGCGCTAAGTTATCATTAGCCTTTGAATACGTATGAGGCTTTGAACTTTTTGCAGACCATCTTTTCACCAATACACATGCCAAAATCACAAGAGCAATTTTCACGATTAAGGGCATTCCATTAATGACTTTCCCAATGGGATAAACCCAACTATCGTAAATTATTTTTTGAATGCTCATAAACAATTTGAAGTTATAGATGCATCTTGCTTAAGCAAGCTTAACATGAATTATTAAAAAAACAAAAATCATTTTGCAAATATAGCAGAACAGTATATATAGAAAAAGGAAAAAAAGTGTATACATGAAGAATTTGTCATGTATAGAAAATCAGTATTTTGTACATGAAAAACAACATTCTCTCCTCTTATCGTCACCTTTGTGTCTTGATTATTTTTCTACAGTGTTTTTCTTTTTCTGCCGAATCTAATCAACCAAAAATAGTTTATCTTATATCCATGCCAAGAGCATGCTCAACTGCTTGCTTGCGTATGATGGAAGCTAGCGGCGAATTTCTTGTGATGAATGAACCCGCGATCTATCCTTTTGTTACTAAGAATATTGCTGATCGCCAATTGACTCAAGGGTGGTTCCGTAAGCCATCCTATGAAACCTTTGATGAAATGAAACAGCATATTTTAAAATTAGCTGTAGAATCAAATGTCTTCATCAAAGAGATTTGCTTTCTTGCGGAGGATTTTCTTTTAAATGATGATGAATTTGTTGCGAATCCAAATATACAGTTTGTTTTTTTGATTAGAAATCCCCATAATTCAATCATTTCATACTATAAGAAATATTTGCGAATTGTTCCGAATTTTTCCTATTATATTGGATGTCGCTCTTCTTGCACTATTTATCAGGCAATCAAAAACAAAGCAAAAAATCCTATCATCATTCTTTCTGCGGAAGACTTGTGTAATAATTCAAGAGCAACAGCGCAACAACTTTTTTCTTCCTTGTCAATTCAATTTCATGATGAATGTCTTCACTGGGAAAATCTGGGGGATGATTTCTCAGGAGTGAGTGAATGGAATGAAGTCAAAATTAGCGAGAAACTATATCATTGGCACGACCATGCAATTTACAGCACAGGTTTTGAACCAATTACTGAAAATCGAACAGATGCCGAAGGAAAACCTACTTTCGAAGAAATCGCCAATGATTCTGATAAAATCGAATGCATAAAAATGTACCATGAAAATTATTCTTTTTATCACCTCTTGCTTCACGAAAAGAGTTAACTAGAATCAATTTTCCCAGCAATGAAATCGTGCAAGTGTTCCGCCGTCAGAGGAGTCTCCACAAGCGCGCCTTGGGGAACTCCCGGTATAATAATTCACCAAATTTTGAGAAGTTTTTATATCTCATTATTCACTGGCAAGAAGTGTATACGATATAGATTTTATAAAACAGCGCTGGGCCTGATTCCAATTGTGGGAAAAAGTGGGCTAACCTGGACGCAGAATCTACGGACCAGCGGGTTATGAGGAAGGGAGAATTTCATCACGCTCAACTCTATCCACCCACAACGTGCAACATGGTAAAGGATTTAAACAGAAAATGTCATTGGATTATATTGAATTGTATTGGCAAAATGGGCGAGCCGTTGCACAGCTACTGGACCATGAATTTCTTAGCGAAAACTGAGTTTTTCAAACTTAAGATAAGGATGGTATATGAAAGAATTACTAATATTCCTTTTCTCCTTAAGCATATCCATATCCTGTTTGAATGCAGAAGTTTCCTTAAGGAACCTTATCCAATACGATAAAGAAATATGTTTGGAAAGATTAGAACAAGCTACTACTGAAGAATTGTGGGATGCCTTTCTTCAAGGACAAGCGGAACTTTTTTTGAACCCGAGTTTTATTGGATAATAAGCCAAGGTTGGTGGGAGAAGGTAAAAACCGTTTTAGACATCGGAAGTGGAAATGGTGCATATCTTGCCAAACTTGCAGATCAATTTCAGGAAAAAACTTTTTTCGGAATAGAAAAACTACCCTTGTTGGTAAAGCAAGCAAATGAGCGCTATGCAGGAGATCGGGTAGAATTTCACCAAGGTGATGCTGAAATTTTCAATAAAAAATTGATCAATTCCGCTGATGTAGTATTGTTTCGCCTAACTTTACAACATCTTAAAAGGCCACTGTTAGCTTTGCAAAATGCATGGGGCTATCTTCCATCACATGGATATGTCCTCATAATCGATTCCTGTGATTCGGCAAAGAAAACCTCGCATCGAATTACTGCAATTGATAAGGCTTTAGAATTGGTTGCTGAATCTCAACGTAATAATGGAATTGGAAATCGTAGGGTCACTCTTGAAATGTTACAAATGTTAGAAAATCCACAATCTCAACTCAGTGAGTTGTATGAGGTCGTTTCCAGCAATTTAGATGTAACGGGAAAAGCTTTATATGAAAATATTCGCTTAGAAGGAGAGCAGGTTAGAAAACGTTATTTTAATCATAATCTTTTACTGTTGACCTTGTTGCACAGAACTTATCAAGTCCAAATAGATATAAGTAAAGCCTATAATGAGTTTATAGAATACTTAGAAGATGAAAATGCATGGACTGTTTTAGGAATGCACTATCTGGTTTTAAAAAAGAAATAACCTAAATAACTTAAGAATAGGTATTCGGAATATATAAACACCAAGACACAGGAGTTTTTCATGCTTTCGGAGATAAATCGAATTTGTGATACTTATACTTATATTCCGGTGTTAACGGAAATTCAAGGACTTACTGAAATCGCAACCGGTGCTATCGTTTTGGGTGCAAGTGGAAATATAAAATTTAGCGAATACTATACTGGAAAAAAAGAGAGATTGCCTTTTGTTTCCGAGGACGCGGGACAGTTTTCTGCAGAAGTGGGAATTAGCTGCGCAAAATCGGGTTTGAAACGAATCGCACCTACAACAGGCGTTATTCTTGTAATATATATATTGAGTGCTCGATTATTGTTTCGATGATCATGAAAATTTGGCAAAACAGTTTATCTGCGACGCAAATGAACCCATACGTCTTCTGTTGGTTTTAATGTCATATATCCTTTTTGTCCAATCTCTTTCTCTGGAAACGATTGGATGTGATATTTTTGAACTAATCCTGCCACGAATACAATCATTTCATTCTTTGCAAGCCATTGGCCTGGACAAGAGTGTCTGCCATCTCCAAAAGGAAGCCAGGCAAGTGTTTTTGAGGAATATTGAAAGCGATCAGGATTAAATTCATCTGGCTTTTCATATACCAAAGGATCTCTTGCAGCAAAAGTAGCCCCACAAAGAAGTCCTTGGTTTTTACTTATTTTTTCAGAGAAAACGATATTTCCTTCTTTATTCCTTACATTACATATGAGATCCTTAGCAGGTTGTCGACCCATCACATATGCTGGTGTAAATAGACGAATAGATTCAATAAATAAATGATCCAAAGATTCAGACTTGTTGGCCTTTTCGGATAAAGTCCCTTGGATTTTTAGAAGTTCTTGAAAAATTTTCTCTTGGTAATGGGAATGTTGTCCAAGTTGCCAAAGTAAGTAATTAAGGATTGATGCAGCGGTTTCAGATCCTCCAAGATACATCAATAGAAGCGTTGTCTTTATTTGCAATTCAGTCATTTTCTTTTCTTCTCTCAATGTATCAACTAAAGAACCAAGCACTGGCTTTTGAGTGGAATTGAGAGCAACCTCAATAGCAGCTCTTATTATTTCTAGAGACTTATTGTAAGTTGCTTTATCTTCATCGGAAATTTTTTGCCTCCATGTTCTCTTCATCACATACTTATTTAGATAGTCAATCGCATATGCAATCTCTTTATAAACTTTTAGAGGACCGGGATGTCCTAACAACAATCTTGAAATGACATTTGTAGTGAAGACAAAGGAGAGTTCCGTAGCATTCATTTTTTCCTCGGGATTGGCTTCTCCCCAAATCTCTAACGTCTCTTCGACAATTTTTTGCAATTCAGATTCATGGTTTTTTATATTTTGAGGACCTATAAAACGTAAAATAGCATGTCGATAATAATGAACATATTCCTTGTTACAAGTAAGCAAAAAATCGTCACAAGTCACTTCTTCTCCTGGATATAAATCCTTTAACAAAGGAAGAAAAACTTGAACGTTTTCTCTATCACTAAATATTCCATCCTTAGGGTCTTTTCTGAATTGTCTTAGAATGGACTTCATTATGTTAGGTTTTGCAGCGATCTTCATATCAAAAAACAATGTAGAAAATCGATTTAGCAACCTGAATGGACACATATTTTTTGCGATAGGCTCCCGAAGCTCAGCATGACGGATAAGAAGATAAGTGTTATGTATTCTCCGGTAAAAATTTCTTGGCCATGAAATAAGATTCCTTAGTATCGATTGTGAGGAGTCTTTACTCTCCGCAGAAAATGGAATAAATTCAATTGTACATTCGTCAAAGTTATAAGAGTGACTTTCGATGGACTTCTGTTTGAAAAATTGCATGTACATTACCTATGGTATTAATCTGAGTAGAATTCGAATACTCGCAATAATCACTCGTTCTTCAGGCAATCAACTTAAGCAAGAATTCTATTTTTAAACCAATTTAAATGACTATTTCTATTTTTAATATTTTTGTTTTGAAGGAATCACGCCACGCACTCCTCCCTTTGGATTTTCCATATCGCCCTGATATCTTGGAATAAGGTGAAGGTGCAAATGCATGACACTTTGACCTGCTACTTCTCCGCAGTTAGCCCCTATATTATACCCATGAGGGCTGTATTCTAAGTCTAATTGCTCTTTCACTAAGTGAAGGGCTTTCATTATGTCTGATCGAACTTCTTCTTTTGCTGTGAACCAATTTTCCGTGTGTTCATGAGGGATAATGAGAATATGTCCATTAGACACTGGAAATTGATCTTTAATTACATAGCAATGCGTAAAGTTTGCAAAAAAATTCACTTCTTTTTCTTGACGTGCAATTTGGCAGAAGAGGCAATCTGACTGATATGTATGAGAGTGAATTTCAGGATATTGCTGAGGTTTGTTTAAATAATAGTTAATGGATGGGTTATTCTCTTCAATCTGTATCGAAGAATTGTATGTTTTATTTTCAAAGCCACCCTTGATTTCTCTTTTTTTAAGACGACTTTGCTCGATTTGCTGTATTGTGAGTCCGTTAGCTTTAGAAAGTGCGTGGACTATTTCTAAGACATCGGCAAGTTCTTCAGATAGTTCATCAGAACTTGAACTTTCAAAAACCTCTTGCGCTTCCTCTAAAAGTTTGTCTTTTAATTTAGAGATAAATTCTTGATCCGTCATAGCTTTAGCATAGACTGTAATCCCTTTAGACTCTAGAAGAGCAGGTACTTCGTCTCTGATTAATTTTTCAACTTTAAAACATTTAACTGTCATATCTGTGCTTTACCTTTATTTTCTCTAAATATTTATCACGATGTTGAGAGTAGCGGAAAATGATAAACTCTACATTTAGATATCGTTTTCGAAGTTCTTTTATCAAAGTCCAATCGATGTTATTACTAACAATAACTTATATTTTTCTTTTTTTTATCCGATGGACACGCGCAAACTCCGTTCTTTAGGGCGGGGTTAGCGTGCCGCAGGAGAATACAGCGGGGTTCAATCCGGTGTTTTCTGTTGCTCAATATACTGACGAATAAGAGCAATGGAGGCACCACCACAACTACCGGAAAAATAGCTGGGCGACCATAGAGCTCCACCCCATAATTTTTTGTGAATGCTGGAATAGCCCTTTTTGCGAATCAAATGACTCGATACTCCTTTAAGACTATTTACCAATTTCGAAATACTCACTTTTGGTGGGTAATTCACAAGCAAATGGACATGGTCATCTTCCCCATCGAATTCCACTAAATCAGCCTTAAAGTCTATGCAAACACTGGAAAAGATAGAGCGCAGGTCGTCCAGTATCTCTTTGGTAAATACTCCACGTCGGTATTTCGTAACAAAGACCAAATGAACATGCATTAGAAATTGGCAATGTCTCCCTTGTCGAATTTCGTTGTTTTTTTTCATAGACCAAGTATAATCTTCGTCATGCGAAGAATGCAAGCCTATAAGTATGAGCTTCAGCCCGATGGAACGCAGGAGCGCAACATGCGCAGAATCTCTGGCGGCTGCCGGTTTGTGTTCAATAAGGGATTAGCAATTCAGAAAGAAAATTACGAAGCGGGAAATAAATTCATCGGCTATGTAGCAATGGCCAACCAACTAACCCAGTGGCGCAATTCAGTAGAAACGCCATGGCTTAAAGAAGCTCCCTGTCACCCTCTACAACATGCTTTAAAAGATTTAGACAGAGCCTACAAAAACTTTTTTGCCAAACGCGCTCAGTTTCCCCGTTTTAAGAAGAGAGGCACTGGCTCGAGCTTTCGCTATCCGGATTCAAAACAAATCAAACTCGACCAGCCAAACAGTCGAATCTTTCTCCCTAAACTCGGCTGGATTCGTTATCGAAAGAGTCGCGAGATTATGGGTGAACTGTGTAATGTTACCGTGACTCATAACGGCAGCAAGTGGTTTGTTTCGGTTCAAACCGAGCGACAAGAGAATCCGCCAAAGCAAACCGTTACCACTGCAGTTGGCATCGATGTTGGAATTGCTCGGTTTGCAACTTTAAGCGATGGTCATTATGTTGCACCGTTAAACAGTTTCAAGAAACACCAAGAACGATTACGCCGCTACCAGCAGCGAATGGCTCGAAAGATCAAATTTAGCAATAACTGGAAAAAGGCAAAGGCCAAAGTGCAGAAAGTGCATATTGGCATAGCGAATGCTCGTAAGGATTTCCTGCATAAAACCACCACAGCGATCAGCAAAAACCACGCGCTCGTATGTATTGAAGATTTGCAGGTAAAAAGTATGTTGAAAACAGCAGCAGGAACAAAAGAACAACCAGGTAAACAGGTGCGCCAAAAATCGAATCTGAATCGGAGCATCTTAGATCAGGGATGGGGGATATTTCGGAGTCAGTTGGAATATAAACTCGGCTGGAACGGAGGGCTGTTATTTGCCGTACCACCTGAAAACACCAGTCGAACATGTCCAAATTGCGACCACATCTCTGACCACAATCGGAAAACACAGTCGCAATTTTTGTGTGTCTGCTGTGGGTACAAGAATAACGCCGATATAGTCGGTGCGATAAATATTTTAGAGCGAGGACATCGCTTGTTAGCCTGTGGAGAGATGGTGCATTTAGGCCGCTCGAAGAAGCAGGAACCCGCCGAAGTCGAGTCTGTTAGTTTCTAACTGACCGCCGTAGGAATCCTCTTCCTTTAGGAAGAGGAGGATGTCAACGCTTCACTATGCATAGAATCCCATCGTTCATATTGCTCTTGTTTGGCTGCATCTGGATTACGTTTGTTGAAAAACCAATAATCAAACCACTCCAATTTGCGAGCCATGGAAGCCACACGAGCTTTTGGTTTTGCAAAGTTATGTTCCTCACCCTGATAATAAACAAGTTCAACTGGCATTCCTAACCACCGCAATGGTACATACATCTCAAAAGCCATATCAAGACCTTCTGAGTACTCCATAAGTAATGGAGTCTTGACATCTTCTACATGATAAAAGGGACAGAATTCTAAATAATTCTTTAAACTGTCTCCCCAAGGAGGTCCACCAAAAGTATTGATAAAAATCTTCGACCACAACGGATGTCCTGATACCCAAAATTCACTAGGGTTATAATCTCCTCCTTCTCCAAGTGCCGCTACTTGAAATTTATTTGAGTGGGTAATCAAAAAATTGACTACAAAAGCTCCATGGCTCCATCCATAAATTCCAACCTTGGTTGGATCAGCAATTCCTCGATTCACAAGCTCATCTACAGCTTTTTCGAAGAGAGCAAGAACATCCCATCCCTCAATTTTTCTTGCTAAGTCAGAATTTCCAACAAGAAATTGACTTGACCCCGCATTGTTAAGTAATAGAAGTACGTAGTTTTCTGCAGCGAAGGTTTGAGCAGGAAAAGAAGAATGCCATTCTGCATCGGTAATAAATGATCCAGAAAACCCATAAGTGCAAACAATCAAAGGATATTTACGGCCAGGCTGTTCGTTAACAGGATGAAGAATATAACCATCTGTAGAAATACCATCATCTGTTTGCACCTCGAATTTTTCTACTCTTCCAAGAGAAAGGGTAGACAATCGTGGATTGAGATTTGTAATTTTGGTGAGGGTTTTTTCAATAACGTTGAAAATAACAACTTCAGGAGGTTCCTGAGAAGATTCAAAAATAAATCCTATTTGCCGACCTTCCTCATCTATTGAAGGCAATCGATCTAGCATTTCTGGAAGTACAATCTTTTGAATAGTTTGTTCTTCCAAGTTGATGTTGTATATCAGTTTACTCGATAATCCATGCAATATTTTTTTTGTTTTATTCCATGAAAAATGATCAATACCATTTGATATCTCTATCCAATCCAAAGATTTTCCTGATTGGGATTGAGTATCGAAGACCCAGATTTTTTTTGTTGTATGATTAGAATGAAACACTATTTCCTGAAAAACAAATTGTGTTTCACCTATCCAACATGGTGTTTCTTGAGCTGCACAGGAATCTTGATGGGGGATATACCACTCATTGGTTTTAAGATCCAATACCTTGACTCTATTTGTAAATGGAGTGCCTCCTAGCTCAGGTTTCCCATAATCATGCACACACAAAAGAAGATATTGACCATTCTGAGAAGCCTCTATGCTAGTTATAAATGAACCCAAATGCCAACCATTATACGGTAATTTAGTTACACATTCTTTACACCCTGTAGCGAACTCTAACCTCCAAATTTCTTCCCATTCTTTTAGAGGAACTTCTTGTTTAAAAAAGTAAGAGAAGTCCGTTTGCCATTTGTACACGTGTCCGCTTTCTTTTTTGCTTTTTTGAGATTCATCTGAATAATAAATTGTTTTGGTGAAATACAGACCTGTTTCATTCGGATCCAGGGAAAAAATGGAAATTTCATCATCGAAGCGCAACAAAACAGTCTGGTCATTTTGATCATTAGCAATAATCTTGTGTTGATCTCCATCTTTAATAAGATAGTAGAGATTTTCTGTACTCTTTCCCCAAGCAATTTGGATGATTTTATCGGTTTCGCAAAGTTTTTGCTGCTGTTTGTTTATGTTGTCATAAAGATATAGGGTATCTATATTCCTGTTTTCGTTTAGATTACCAGTGCGTACGATATAGGCTGTTTTGGTACCGCTTGGAGAAAGAATTACTTTTTGAGGTTTATTAAAAGCGATAATATCCTCGTAAGTCATCGTTTGAAAATCCAAGGTACTAGCGAATTCTTGTAAAACGATGAAAGGGATTAAAAATACTAGGATAAAAGACAGTTTGAACATGTTTTTACCTCAAATACGTACGAAAAAGGATAACATACGAACTATTCCGCTTACAATGTCTATTCCTGAGCTTTTCGCCAACACAAAAATAAAAAACTAATATATAATTTTTTTTATAAATTTTAACTTTAGTTAATTTTATTGAACTAAACTATATTATATAGTATAATTTTAATTAAATATTTCTAGAGGAAGTCACATGCAAAGTCTCGAAGGTCCATTATTTAAATGGAAAGCATTCAGTTCCTATTTAGACACTGAAGAAAGTCATCTTATAAAAGTTAGTGATTATATCCAGGTATTTGATGCAATTGCGTACAAATATGATACTCGGAAATTTACCCATTTGGTTAGGCTTCATACTGCGGATCAAATTACAGCCGAACTTCGAGTGTTTTATTGTTGCGATGGCAAGCGCTTTGCACCCCCGGATCAAAATCCTTATGCGGAGTGTTTCGAGAAAGCAGAGTCGATTTGGCGAGGAGTCCGTCAACTAGACTGGCGTATGCCTGAAAAGTTAGAAGACAAAGAAAAAAAAACTTTGTTTTTCTTAAGAAAAGATATGTTTGAAAAATTATTTTCTCCACTCATTCCTGATTCATCACTATTACACTACACTTATGAATGTTGGAAGACAAATAACAGAGGAATTTCATATCGTATTGCTAGTATAGGATTGCTAATAGAAGGAATCGGAAGGCCATTGATCTGCTCTTGTGGTTCTTTCATACTCGATATATACGCCTTCAAAAATCGTGATCTCGCCGAATATTATCGCTTTCGTCTTTATTTCAACAGAACAGATCCTCTTGTGACAGCAATCAGAGGCTTGGGAATCTTATTTTAACCCACCTTACGCAAATGATCTTAATCATGATCAAGATCGAGATTAAGTTCGTAACGTGAGTTATTTTAAAACTTGCACATTGCTACAAAGTGTCGTCAGTAGTGGCATTAGGTGCTATGTCTTTTTTTATTTAAACGTCAACATCGAACTTGTGGATCAACATCAAACTAGAATGGTTTTTCACGCTAGTTTCATTAAATGACCAATGAAGAACTCAGAATCACGTTCATTGATTTGTAAGCTTTTTAGAAGAACGTCGTCAGGAACTCCTCCACGCAATAGATAAGAAGCGATCTTTTCATAAAACATTTTTAATCCATTGCAATAGATGCTAGGTTTATTGAAACCTTCTGATCGAGAATAACGGTTGAGCGCTTTTCCTCCTCTACATACAGATTTCCAGCAACAATTTTCACATTCTTGTGGGATGCGAAGGAGTGATTGCCCTAAACGAGTGAATAAAGGCGTTTTCATAAGACTGGAGATATCATAATTTTTTACAGATCCCAGTTCTTCCATAATGTGCGGGTCGGTATTTCGAATTGTATCCTCGGGACCGATGAGTCCATTTGAACTGATCGTTGCAGCACCATATCCTTCAATAGGAGTGCCTCCTAAAAATAGTGCGGGTATATATCCCATGAGAGCAGAAAGTGAAGTATACAAAAATCGAATTTGGACTGACGGATTGTCTTCTTTCGTCCAAATATCAAATATTTTGCATAGCCATGCACCATAGTCTTCCGCAGAATATCCAGATGTAGCAAAAGTATCATGTGTAAAATCAGGTAATAGAAAATCAATAAATTGGACACTCAATTCGTGAACGAAATGGTGATAGAGAAGTGCTGGATCATAACTAGGATTGAGAACGGAAAGAATACCTGGCTTGGCTTTGATGCCTGATTGTTGTAATAGTCTTAGTCCTGCAACAACTTTGTCGTAAGATCCCTTTCCTCGGTGATCTACTCGGAAACGATCGTTAATTTCCTTAGTTCCATCCAAACTGATGCCAACTGTAACGTTGTGTTTTTTGAGCAACTCAATCCAAGATTCTGTGACAAGCGTTCCATTAGACTGCATGCCAATCTCCACCTGATAATCGTTTTGGAGTTCCTCACGAAATATCGTACACATGGCATCAAACTGACTTTTAGGTTGGAGCATCGGCTCCCCACCATGGAGATCTATTCGAATGGTTGTGAGGTTGGGACATGTTGTTTTAGATCTTTTGAGAAACTGGACGATATCGCGCACAGTTTCCATGGAAATAAAGGGAGGATGTTTCTTGTAATTTTGGTCTTCCAAATTAAAAAAATAACAATACGAGCAGTTTAAATTACATCGCTCGACTACTTTCAAAATAATTTCAAAAAATCGTATATCGCTCATTGCCTCTCCAAATATCGATCGTTTCTATGGGAATTTGATAGGTCCTAAAAAGACTGTCGCGCACAACAGTCTTTCTGAGAAATTTTCAGACCAGTACATTAGAAAATACAAGTCTGCAATGATTGGCATATCCGTTCTGGCACCCAGAATTTCCCTGCATTACATCACGATAAATGGATTTGATAATTTTTGTGTTTAACGTGGATGAATCTATTCCGTTAGAAATAGTGTGATCTGTACCTGCATGCGTATTAAAGGATGGTTGTTCGATTCTCATGAGTTACCTCTACATTACGATTTATTTAGGACAACTTCCTGCTGAACAGAAAGTTTTCTCTCAAAAAGAACTTTTGGTTTTCGAGAGAAAGAAAATATAAATAACATATTGATTATTGTCAAAAAAAAGATTCGTTTTTGCGAAACGAATCCAAATTGTTCGATGCGATCAATGCGTTATGGTTTAATCATTGAGGTGGAATTTCCACTCTTATAATCGAGATAGTCATGAAGAATTTCAGCATGATCAAAAGCAAGCTCATTCCACGGGATATCATCAACCTTAACTACAAATGCCTTAGCTGCATCATCGCCAGCGGCTGGCAAGCTAAATGCTTTCGCTACGTGTGTAACTTCAACTGAGTGATGTCTGAAGTCGCGACATGGTTGAGAATAAACATGGAATTGTCTTAAATCCTGCAATTCGAGATTCACTTCTTCCCTCATTTCTCTTCTTACAGCATTCTCTACTGTTTCCCCATACTCAACCTTTCCTCCTGGAATAGCTTTTCCAAATGGAGCTTTTCCTCTCTCAATGAGAACAATTCCTTGGAATTGGTCTTGGTTGTACACCTCGATGATGGCTGTGGTTGTAAGAATGGGAGATTTGCGAGCTCCTTTTATCGGCTCACTAGCTTCCGCTGATACAACAGTAATGAATACAAAAAAATATAATAAGTATTTGCAATAACATTTATTCATATGTTCTCTTGTTTTTTGAAATTAAGGAGCCGAATATCCACCATCAATTGTAATCTATTGCCGGGAAACCATTCTTTTCCCAGAAAATCTTATAATAACGCGTGCCATTTGATTTGGCACATAGGAATAGGGGATAATTTGCTGATCAACCAATCGCAAAGTAGTCTCGTTTGCACCTCGATCGATCGCTTTTTGTTTTGCCTTTTCACAAAGCTCATCCAATATTTCCTTTCGATTTTGTAAGCTGACTATCGTATCGATAGTTCCTGAAATTTCAGCGAGAGCTGCTCCATAAGCGTTAGCGACATTGAAAAATGAAGGGATTTTGTGTTCTTCTTGAAAGAAGCGGGGAGGAAGTAATGCTGAACCACCTCCTACAAAAACGATTGGTGTATCTTTGTATTCTCCTCGTATTTTTAGAATCAGTTCCTTTATTTTTTCTTTAACTTGATTAAAAACTGCCTCTGCTTGATCTAGATTTATAGAATTTTGTAGGGGCTGAGATTGTTCTATTTCAATATGTCCCATGAAAAGAGCCGCGTCAGTTAAAGTCAATTCATTACCTCCAAAGCTAACAGCTTGTGTTGCCAAGAATTTTCCTACGCTTGTAGGCCCAATAAATGGTTTATTGGAATTAAAGCGAATAATACTACCTCCTCCAAGGGCAACTGATAAGACATCAGGCATGGGAAAATTTAGGGAAACACCGCCAATATTTGACTTATTTAAGCTCCGAATCGGAAAACCGCCACGCACAAATCCCACGTCAGTAGAAGTCCCACCTATATCTACGACAATCACATTTTCCAATTCAGCCAAACGTGCACCTCCAATAAAAGAGTTGGTAGGTCCTGCTGAAATTGTCAAAACGGGATAATCAATGGCTCTTTCAATTTCAATTAAGCTTCCATCATTCTGAGTAATCATCAAAGGACAAAGAAGGCTCAATTTTTGACAAGCAGCTTGCAATGAACAAAAACCTTGCTGCATAACACGTTTAAGTGAGGCATTGAGGATAGTTGAATTTTCCCTTTCAATAAATCCAATGCCACCAATTTCGTGCGAAACTGATATAGGGAAACGATCTCCAATCATTTCGCGGACAAGATTTGAAACGATTTGTTCCTGATCACCGTTTAGAGGCGAAAAGACACCTACAATGGCGATACTATCCACTTGTTTTTCGAGAAGTCGCTGTATGGCCTGGCGAGTTTCCTCTTTGCAAAGAGATGTTAAGACTCCGCCATGGCACTCAAAACCACCACTGATGGTTTCCGAGCCCCCAATAACAGCATCTTTGAGATCTTGTGGCCACGAAAATGCTACAGGCAGAGCTTCTGGTCTTTGTCCTGCAATCCGAATAACACCAACTCGAAAAAGATCTTTTTTCTGTAAAATTGCATTTGTAGCATGCGTAGTACCTAGAAATACACCCTGGATATTTTCTGGATTGATTGCAGTTTGCGCAAGCAACTGTTTCAAAGCAGTTGAAAATCCAAGGCTAATATCATTTGTTGTAGTCGTTTTAACTGAACAAATGATTTTATCATTTTGATCTACAAGAACGGCATCGGTGTTTGTTCCACCAATGTCTACGCCAATGATGTATGAGTTTTTCATAAAATTACCGGAGTAGGTTCATAGTAAGTTGAGAAATCGGTTGATAATCGATGTCATACCCAAAGACACGAGGACCTACTAGTTCCAGTCCTTCTACTGTTTGCCAAATTTCTGGAGCTGGTATCGCGATTAAGACGACTTGAAGACCATATCGAAGCGCTTCACTTGTAAGTGGAGTTCCACTATTTTCTTCCAGAAGTACCAACAAGTCTGGAGTGGAAGCAAGAATGTTATCTCCGCTTTTCGTTAAAAGATATTCATTTTGATAAAAAATTTTAACTTTTTTATTTTCGTTTAAAATTGCAACTGAGCCTTGTAAAAAACCATCTGTTACGGCTTGGTTTATTTCAATTAATGTTCCTTTATCAATTAACGTAGCACCTGACCTATGAATGAGAGCTTGAATCGGATCTATTCCTTCTTTTCGAGCTTTTGTAATTGCTTCACCCAATTCAAGAGCTTGAGTGAGTGTGCCAGCCACTACTGCACCTGGAACTTCTGCTCCTCCCATGAGATAGAAGCCAACTGCACTGCTGGAGCCCATTGATACAGTTATAGATCTAGCAATTCTTTCCAAAGTTTTGGCATCAGACGCTTCTATTACCGCAGTGTTCCCAAGACAATCAGCCATTACAGCAGGTGTTGCTTTGAGTTTTTTTAAATAACAACTACTCATTTGAAGTTCTGGAAAAGCCCTGCCGATCATATCTGCATCTAAAACTGGAAGTCTGGATTTGGCAGCGATTATGAGCGGAGTAAATGCATTAGCACCTCCCATCTCAGCAGCCATTAAAACTGTGGGTTTGCGCTGCAACCTTCCTTCAATTGTTTGTAAGAGATTATCCAGTTCTCTCCCACTTAGCAGTCTCTCCATATTAATTAACGGGGCTCCCATCATCGAGAGAGGTACTATAAGATCATCTTCTTGGAGTTCTTCTACAGAGATGATGTTTATAGGGCCGTACTTTTCTATGAGGAACTTTGTCATGAGAAGAGCGTAGGAAGGATCGCCTCCTCCTCCAGATCCCAAAACGGCGCTTCCCAGACTTAAGTTCTCTAAGTCATCAATTGTCAATTGTTTCATAAGTTTCTTTCCTTTGATAAATAGTATTTAAAATAAATTGTGTTAATAAAGATGCCATGAATGCATCAAATGCAGGAACGCCTGTAATAAACCAGTGGAAAAATGAAGAAGAAATTCCGATGGAAATACCTATCAACCAACTCAAAATTGAGATCCAAGGGATGTTTATATATTTTAGGCTGCTTCTTTCCAAAAGGTAGCTAGAAAGAACTACCGCACCCATCCCTCCTATAGTCACACTAAGCAGATCAAGGACATCTTCAATATTTCCCAAGGGATTGAAGCAAGCAACAACTATTCCTATTACTCCTAAGGCTACTGTTCGCATAGTCGGGGTAAGTTGCCCAGGCAATGAATACGAAGAAGTAATAGCTGAATAAAGATTAGCATTATTAGTTGCCCACCCTGACAACAGAACAAAACAGCTAATCCACATTACCCATAGTGTTCCATGCCCTGTTTGCAAGACTTCTAAAATTGAATTTCCACCTGTAACAGCGGAGAGATAGATTCCCACTACTTCAATAAAGGGGACTACCAATCCATAGAGCAATAGGATACAGATTTGTGCATCTTTGCTAGATTGGGCATGCCTAAAAAATGTAGGTAAATCTATAACCGCAGCAATGTTGGCCCCTATTATTAAGGAAAGTCCCCCAAGCCAAGAGATTGTTAAGGGCGCTGCCATGGGAATGGATCCTTCAGCAGAGAACAGAGCGTAACAAAGGGTGATCCCTAATAAGGGTGCACTAAAATAAGATAACCATTTCATTGCCTTCATGCCGAAGCACATTACGCTACCAAGTACTATCCCGATACCTATGTTAAGAAAAAGGGAAGGAATAGTGATTCCTAACATATTTAAGAGTTGCTCACCGCTAAGGCTCATCACATTAAGTTGAATGCCAAACCATCCCAACATCGAAAATATCATTAAAGAAGCAAATAGAAGCCTACCTTGATTCCCAAAATAACTAACCGCATGTTGGACTGTACTTTGAGGTCGATATGTACTCAATGAAGCGAGTACATAACCAATGACCAATAAAAATGCATTTCCAAGACCGACGCCAAGCAATGCTGCAAGCCATCCAAATTTTTGGCAGACAAGTTGACCTACCATGATAACGGGGAGACAAATTGTCCCTCCCGCCTGAATACTCAAGAGCTGCCACCATGATTGTTTTTTTACAATTGTTTGATCCATTATATCTTTCCTTCATCTTCAAGATAATACATGATTTGAGTCACAGCTCTTTCGGGCCATTCTGGAATTGATCGTTCAGGTAAAAAAGAGCAAATAACTTTTTCTGCCAACAGCTTCGCTTTTTGAATCAATTGAGGCATACTTCCAATAGTTGCTGGATAAACGTGTTGTATAAAAAACATACTGGGGTTTTCTAATGCATAGCCTTCACTTCTGGACATTTTTTTATAGCGTTCTAATTCACCGTCATTCAACTCTTTGATCAGACGGTCTCCTTCAGGATTTGGATATTGCCTGTGATCAGCAGCTCCAGCTAAAATAACGTCTAGTTTTTGAGTTGTGATGGTCTTTCTCCATTGACTGTTAGAAGGTAATAAATCGGTATTTGCACAAACTACTCCTTGAACAAAAATGGCAGCTTTCGCTAAATCACTCGGATAAGGAACCGACTCCTCATAAAATGAACCTTGATTTCCAACGGTTGGTTGGAAAACAATACAATCTTCATCAACGATGCCATACTCCTTGTCCTTAGCTAAAAATTTTGCATAAATAACGAGTGGAATTCCTTTCTTTTGGGCAGCTAAAAGAAGGGTTTTATAAGTCCAAAACATTGGAATGCATGGCCAGCTATTATAGGTTACAATAAAATCTTCGGAGCACATTTTCTCTAATTGCTCATCTTTTAAAAATTTTGCTTGTTCCTGAACAAAGGCTACTGAAGCTGCTGATAGAAGTTGACGCACTTTTCGCAGAAGATTCTCCGTAAAGCTTGTTGATATATCCGCTCCAAACTGTTTTAATTTTTTGGGATCAGCTGCGTCATTTCTACATAAAGGAGACGAGACCTTTGCAGGTTTGACAATTTTTGCTACTGAAAGAAGGAAAGATTCAAACAAGAACAATTCATCCGATGTTAAAGCAACATCCATCTCCTCCTCTTGTTCTAGTAAACTTTGCAATGATGTCCCTCTTCTCATAAGGGGCTCAAGGGATGTAGATAACGTTTCAATCTTAAGCTTTGAATTGGTGATCTGAGCTTGGATTGATTTGACAGACTCAAAACACTTTTGAGTAGTCATAGCGATTTTTACGGCACGAATTTGACATGCATTCTCGCCAACGACAGCATCAAATTGTTCAAAACGACTGCTCTGTAAAGCAGTAATTGCTTGTCCCATTGCTTCTAAAAGCAAGCTATATTCTTTAAGGCTTGTCCTTAAACTCCCATTCATTTTAGTGGAAGTATCATAAGGCAATAATTCACTTAAAAAGCGCTTTGGAGTAACGACTAAATTATTCATAAAATCCTCAAATAAAGTTTTTGTCTTTTTCAAGCGCATGCAAGTTTGAAAATACGCGCGCAAAAAAGAACGTAAATGTTTTTAATTATAAGTAACTTATTCTGAATAAGATGCGAATTCGCGAGAAAGAAAAAAATCTCAAACGAATAGAACTAATTCAGAAATCAAAATAAAAATTTAAAGGAAACAATTAATGAGCTAGATGCTCGTGATGATGAGAAGAATGATGGATGGAAAGAGCAAAGATAGACAAAGAATTAAGATAACGATTGGATTGCGCTGGACATGACCGGGCGCCATAGTCAAGTTGTTTGGTTTTCATATCATTCTCCTGTATGATTTTTCACTTGGGCAAAATTCACCCATGTAAACGAATTATATCTGTTTGTGAATTTAAAGCAAGGTTTATTATCAATTGACGATACGCCCTAACTAATGTAAACTAAAAAACCTATTTCTTTAGGTTCAGGCTTATGACCAATCTCTTGTGTGAAGTCGCTATAATTGGAGCGGGACTAGCAGGTTTAGCTGCTGCAGATTCTCTTAAATCTCAAGGCTATAATGTTAAAGTTATAGAAGCAGAAAGTCGAGTTGGAGGAAGAGTATTAACTTATCATTTACCAGATAATACACATTTTGAATTAGGCCCCTTTTCTTTTGGAGATGGCGAGCAACCTTTATGGGATTATATTCACCGATTTGCACTTCCTATCATAAAGCATACTCAAATGGAAAGAATTTTCTGGTTTAAAGATTGGACTGGAAAAATAAGTGAGAAAGGTCATTTCCTTAAAGGCAAGGAACAAGAACTCCCTCTCTACTTGTTGTTGAACAGTTATCGTGAAAAACTAGAAAAAATATCCGAAGATATGCCTCTAAGAGATGCTTTGCAATTTGTAGGGGCTTCTGAAAATGCTATTGAATGGTTACAAGCTAATACACTGGTTGGATTACTAGGGAATGGCTTTGAAATAAATTCAACACATGCCGCCCTAGCTTTTTTAAAGCAATACGACAACTCAACCTCTTTTTATGCTATACAAGGGGGAAATGATCAATTACCTCAGGCATTTGCCAAACAACTGAAAGAGAATTTTCTTTTTAATTATCGGGTGCAAAAAATAGAACACTTAAAGGACAAGTGTATTCTAACAGGTGAGAGATTCACAATTGAAGCAAGGAGAGTAATCTTTGCTATTCCTCTCCCAGAAATTAGGAAAATTGAAATCAGCCCTCCACTTTCCCTAGAAAAGCAATCAGCTATTCAAAACATTCCCTATACTTTATGTGCTCGTATTTCAATTATCGCACCTTCAGCAATTTTTGGTATTCCGCCTCGAGGAGGAGTTTTTTTATTTTCTGATTGTCTAGGTTGGTTTAGAGAACAAACGTTATTTCAAATTGATCCTCATAAAAAAACTGTTCTAAGTATAAGCTTGGTAGGACATCAGGCCGAGAAGTTATTTTCATCTGTTGGCGAGTGGAAAAGATCTATTGATGAAGCCCTTTCTAAACTCTATCCAAAATGGGATCCGAAATTAGCTGAATATTACGCACATGTTTCGAAAGAAGGATACTCCTATTTTTCAACAAATAGGAAGGAACTACAAAATTCTTTGAGAAAAGTGGAGGGAAGAATGCATTTTGCGGGTGAGCATACGAGTGATAAATTTTCATCCATGAATGGTGCTTTAGAATCAGGAATTCGTGTAGGAAAAGAAATACAAGCCTATGAAGAAATAAGAAGATCAAAACTTTAAAGATCTCCACATCGAAATCAAAGAAGAAAAGTAAAATGCTATGTTTTTGTTGTGAGAATGAGTTGCGTAAATAAAATGCCGTTTAAGAATATGTATAAGCAAGAAGATGAAAATGTAGGGCAGCTGGGAATTCGATGACCAGCGGGTAAGGAATTAATATGAATCCAATTATTTCTAATTTTTCTGATGGATCAATCGATGATTTTCCTCAAAAAACGTTACCTCTTAACGAACTTTATAAGATAGATGGATTAGTTTCTTATATTTATTATCCATCTCAAAGAGGTTTTCCTTTCCTCGGACACGCTGAATTAGAAATAAAAGCACGCTCATATACTTTGTTTCGTCAATTTAAAATAAGATATTTATATCGAATGATAAAGTTGTCCGAATCCGGACATGGATTTCCTTTTTTTCGTTTTTACATTTCTGTAACCCCAAAGCAACTTCGAGATCTCAAGAAAAATAGCCTTCTAACACGGGGGCTAACTTGTTCAATGGGAGTTGCAGAAGCCCTGTCAAGACAAGGGGAATATACTATACCCTTACCAATTGCTATTTTTCCTTTCACTTCCGCTATTTATTTGGCCGGTGCAAAAATGTTAGGTTCACAACGAATAAGCCAGGTTGACTTTCATGGGAGTAAAAATATAACAAAAAATTTCTTAAAGAGCATCATGGGCATAGCTGGCGAATGCTTGAATATTTACGTTTTATTAAGTTTAGGTTATCTATTTTTTTCTAAAATAAAATCAGAAATTTAGCCACACAGCGTCACTAACCGACAAAACTCAACTTGAAAAGTTTGAAAAATCAAGTTTACTCATACGAATTGGAAAAAGATGGAGGCGGCTGGACGAGTTCAGAACTTTTAACTGACAGAATTTGAAGTTTTTATTTATGATTTAGATGTTCATAAATTACACCATGGTGCAATCCTATGCTGACTATACACCGTTCTACTAACGCGATTCTTTTTTTATTACTTCTTTGTAGTAGCATTCTTTGCGCAAAACAGTCTGTTATTATTGATACAGATGTTGGTTACGATGATCTCATGGCAATCATGAGCCTTGTAAATAAGCCAGAAGTTGATGTTAAGGCAATTACAATCACGGGTACGGGGCTTGCTCACCCAGAGAAAGGTTTAGAAAATATACGACTACTTCTTGCCTTTTTAAACAAGAATATACCTACAGCTTATGGGAGAGAGCAACCTTTCGAAGGGGGTCATCTTTTCCCAGAAGATTGGCGTTCGAGCGTTGATTCAATTTCAGAGAAAATCAAAGATTTTGTGAATGAGAATATCAACCTCTCTTATGAATGCAATGCAGTAGAATTATTGGCGGCAAAAATAAATGCTTCTCCTGAAAAAATCACCTTTTTAGCATTGGGACCATTAACAAATCTGGCCGAACTTTTTTTTAAACATCCCGATCTTTTTCAGAAAATCAACAAGATCTATATCATGGGAGGAGCATTTAATGTTCCTGGAAACCTCTCTATTATTAAAGATAGTGTAGCTGAATGGAATATTTTTGCTGATCCCAAAGCAGCAAAAGTTGTGATGGAAAGTGGTATCCCTATTTATCTTATTCCTCTTGATGTAACCAATCATGTTCCTTTAACAATGTCTTTTTATGAAAAGGTCAAAAAAACCCATATAAACACACGAAAAGGAGAATTTTTCTTAAGTTTGTTAAACGGCATTTTGCCATGGATTGCCCTTGATGGATTTTACTTTTGGGATGTTATCGCTGCAGAAATTCTCACTGATCCTTCTTTAGCATATTTCGAAAGATATGAGATCGATGTCATTACAGCGCAGGGTCCTGATTGTGGAAAAACGTTTTTCTCTGAAAATGGTTTTCCTGTCGAGATCGCAATAAAAGTGGACGCGACGAAGTTACTTCAAGCCTTTTGCGATACAATAAAATGATTGCGGTCAGGCTTGCTAGATTACCTAATTAATTGCCTTTAACTTCTTGCGATAGACGATCGTCGGTTTTAACAGACCAAAATGAGTTAAATACTTTTTCACTCTCTACAAGTCGAATCAGTTGAGTCATGTTGTGTATAAAAGAAGATTTCCATTCATCGAAGCTTGAAGAGTAATTCCCTGCAGGAGGAATTGATTTTACAAAGTCTTTCAACTCTGTACCCATTGGACAATTGATTTTTATATCTATTGCGATTTCATGTGATTTTTCGTCAGCCTTTGTAATGATAGATGTGTTATTTTTGAGTTGAATAATGATAAGTTCAACAGATTCAGAAGAATTATTTACACTTCTATGCTGCTCATTTTCGGCGTCAGCTTTTCTAAAAACAGCTTTGCCTGTTGGAAATTTTTACGTCTGTTGTTCGGCCATCTGTCTCAAGACGAGTGATCGTTCCTCCTTTTAAGGCAATAATTACTTGCGGATACGTATCACGATGAAGACCAATTTCTTCATAAGGCGCTATTGTTGCCTTCCCTATGCAGATTTGGTCGTTTTCAAATTGTTGCTCATATTCTAAAGCTTGGATTTGAAATGACAGGGAACACATTAATATGGCTAATACCTTTTTCATAAAACTCCGTATTTTATTTCTGATTGTTTCCTTTGGAGGATTCAAGAGCGTCTAATTGCAAGTCTGCTTTTTCGGTAAATATTAGCTCAAATATCATTTTGCGCATATTTAGCGAACGAACCTCTTTTACGTACTTTCCCTTCTTTTGACTGTTGCAATCCTTCTTGTACGTCTTTTAGTGCTTGCGGATTTTTATAGAGCCAAAGTTCTCGTGCTGGTATTTCTGCCATAGGTTCCAGGATGACTTATCTCCCTCCGTATAAGCTCTAAAAGAACAAACCTCATAATCGGGTAGCAATTTGGCGAGACTAATTCGTTTTCTAGCATCTAATGTTAATCTTAATTCATTCTCATGTTCGGAATGTTTGCTTAATTTCATAATAATCAAGTGGATGCTTTTTTACATTTACTTTCGTATTTCATAATCGCCTGGCATAAGAGCAATTAATTGACCGTTTTTCCATAGGTCTATTAAGTTTTTATTGTTAAAACGTCCAAAGGCCCTACATCCCATTGCAAGCAAGTTTAACTCAACATAGAAAAAAAAAGCCAGCCGTATTAGCCATATTGGGAAGACATTTCCAAAGAAAATAAATGCTGGAATACTATAGAAAACAAACCCAAGAATGAATGCAGCCAAAATGGTAAAAAGACAAATAGCCAAGGGGAGTTTAATGTTTTTTGATATAAGTTCCATGATTCGATAGAGAGGTTTTAGTGTTTGCGACCCTAACCGTTCACAAAAACTCATTTCATACGCATTTTCGGCTCCCGTGACTGAGAGGAGCTTTCCAGCAAAAGCAAAAGCGATTGCCTCTTTCCAAGACCAGCTATTCATTATGCAATCACATCTTGGTCATGATAATGTTTTAATAATTCTTGATTCAAGAAACGTCCAAATGCCCTCATTCCAACGCCAAAAATAGTTATTTCAGAAAGAACCCATAAACAAAAGCGAACATAATTCCAATTGATCCAATCAATCATCCAATTGAAGATCGTTGACAGTGTATCCCAAGTATCTGATGGATAGAACAAAAGCGCAGCTAGAATCATAGCAAAAGCGGTGAAAAAGACTGTAATCGCACGAGGATCAAAAAAAACATCCAAAATAAATTCCTTAAAATCATAAGCAAACCAGCTGAGCGTATCTCCAATTTTCTCAATTTTGTTTGGAGGCGATTTTTCTCTAGATATTGCAGTTTCTTTACGAAGAGCGAAGCGCAAGTTGTTCTGAAAATGAGATTTCATGGTGAGTCCTTAATATTCTATTAAAATAAATAATGTTAGCAAACAAGCCATGGATTTCTCTCTATACATATCGTTTTTTCCTTAAATAAAATTGTTTTTCACATATTTTTGGTTCACTTCGAAAGTGAATTATATTTTTATACGGACATATTTTTATTTTCAATTAATATAAATAATTTTAATTTTTATTTGTTAAAAATGTATGATAAATTTTTTATAGACTTATCATGAAATATTTAAAAATATAAAAAAATGAAATAAGAATGTTGACAATCCAAAAAAATACTGGAGAAACCCCTCTCCTTGATTAGAAGATTATCCTATATTGGGAACCGAATGTTCTATTTTGCACCTATAGGACGAAACAAAGGGATAGGTCTGAATAGTTATTTTATGTTAAAATTATGGAAATAATTTCTTTTTATTAATTCATAATATGAATACATCCTTAACAAAGCATATTATCGAAAATAATGGTATTATAGATCACATAGCCAATTATTGCTTGCGTCCTCTTCATGGGTTATTACATCTTTCCACAGGTGTTGTGCGAGTATTTAGAGTCGATTTATGTGCAACTACTAGAACAGTTTCTGGCAAAGAAATTACTTTAGAAAAAGTAGATGAGCATTCCTACACTCCTTTTCCTAAGCATACAATTAAGAAAGTGACTTATATCGCTTTATGGATTTTCCTTGTAATTCCTGGGACTGTTGTAGGGATTTGTTTGAAAAAAATTCTTTATAATACCAATCCTTCTTTTAGAGAAAAACACAAACATATTTCTTTGTTTATTACTAGACAACAGCTTTCTAAAACAGAAGAAACCCAAACTTTGACTGAAACCCAGAAGGACACATCCGATAAATCACTTGTTATAAAAGCGGAGGGAAATCGCTCCAAAAAAATCTATAAAAATTATGTTGTTGTTTTGGATGATTTATCTTTTTGTAATTCGGTTTATTATTTAGGACTAAGTGAGACCATTAAGCTAAAAGAATTAAATAAAAATTTTTTTATTAAAATAACGAACAATAACTCTAAATTTAATTTTTTTGCTCTTTACAAAACAAGATTACCAAGCTTAAAAAATCAAGTACCTTGTTCTTTTAATCAAATTACCCAGCATTATCAACAAAATATCCAACAATATGCGTATACGCCTGAACTTATCGCTCTTTTTGGTGGAGTGGAAAATATCCTGAGATTACCTATTGTGTATAAGGGAGTTACTTTTAATAAAGAAAAATTTTATAATAATATTGAGACGTTTGCCCATGGTGAGGATTTCCGTAGTACTCCTGCTATTTTTAGATTGCAGATTAAGACACCAGAAAAAGAATTTATGTTCATTCTTATCAAATACAGTCTATTTTTGCCTATAGAAGCAATCAATTATAGGGAGGAGGATTCCCAAAAACAGTACAAAAATATATATGACGTGGAGCGTAATGACGTTTGCAGCTTAGGCCCCTGTGGATTTCGCGATACCGGCAAATTTTTTTATGGGACGTTGGGATTACGGTATGGAGAATTAGAAGGAGTGTACGGGCTTCAGGGGGATGTAGTGTGGCATGATTATGTATGGCTTGAATATGGAAGTACATTTAATGAGGACACCTGTAAGTACGTAAATTGTTGGAAGGTTGTAGACCCTAGATTTAATAGCATGCCCACACTTTTAAATCCCTCTCCAGAATATAGGCGATCATTGCCATTTCCTATTCCGAGATATCCACCACTCAACTTCAAGTCGTTGCAAAATTTACCAAAGTCCCAATCTTCTTCCGGTATTTTTACAAATTCTTATCAGATTCGTGATATTCATTATATCTATGGAAAGACAAAAAATTATACTTTGCATACGGGGAGAGTATTCAAAAATCTGCCTGTTTTCCCTGGGCATATACCCATCGAAAAAGTATTTAAAGGATCCGAGATTGTGAATCCTAAAAAGTTCGCAGATTTTTCAATAGATTCATCAGGAAATATCATTTCCACTGGAAGAACAAGTAACAAGCTTACAAAAATAATTTCATTTAACACTACGTCTGCGTCAGATGATTGGTTTGACTAGAGAGTCGGATGAACCGGCGACCAGTTATCGCTAGCAAGGTAAAGTTTTTTTCTGGACATAGCAATTTTCCCTAATAAAATAACAGAATATAAGAGAAAAAAAGCAAAAAATCAATGGCTGTGTTTCTCTTTTACAGCTTATGGATGATGGATAAAAAGTGGGGGGGTGGATCGTTCAGAACTTTCGACTGGAAAAAGTTTTTATTTTTATCTATCTTTGATGTCAAATATTAAAGCCAAAAACCCTATTATGACTAATAGCCTTGTTTACGATACTGATTTAGCTTATGTTTATGATCCAGTGGATACAGTAACAATCGTCAAGTGGCAATACTTACTGGTAGCCGTATGTTTGTTTCTTGTATCATTGAGTCCACTTCCGCTCTACGGAAGCTCTCCAGCCCTAATTCAAAAATACGACGAAAATACTGTGCGTGCAGTACTTATTGATGAACTCCCTGACCTTGACATCGACACTGTAGTGCTCATCACTGCCGGTTGGGACAATCTGGTGGCTGATATAAATGATGAATGGATTTTTCGATTTCCACGAGTCGAAGAGTTTCTACAAACACTTGAGCGTGAACAGTTGTTACTTAAATACTTACAAAATAGAGTTTCACTACCAGTTCCTCTTTACAAATACATCGGTTTACGCACAGCATTTGTAGGCTACCGCAAAATCTTTGGAGAAGCCCTGAATGAGAAAGTATACCTTAGCTACTCAGTTGGAATTCGTCAAAAAATCGCAGACTCACTTGCACTTTTCTTAACTCAATTTCATCATGCAGTCAGTGTGGAGGATGCTCTTGAATTGGGTTACAAGGAATACCATCTCCCGCTGCAATGGATCGAACACAATCTATTCGGCACATTTCCTTCCAATGAAATCGAGCGTATTATAGGCGAAGCGCTTCTATATACAAAACAAAACCCTTGCAGCACAAAGAACCTAGTCCTTTTACATAACGACCTTCATGGGGGAAACCTAGCGTTTGATGTGAAAACGGCACAGGTGACCGGTATCTTTGATTTTTCAGATGCTGCGATTGGTGACTACTCTGTTGAATTTGGAAAGCTCTTCAGTATCCATCCAGATCTTGCTATCCGAACCTCAAAGGCTTATGCTAGCCTTAATGACGTTGCGGACCCAATCCTACCTGCAGCGGTAGACTATATTCTGCGCCGAGCATTATATATCTTACATACCAGGGAGTGTGGTGGGGATGTGTCGCGAGAGAATAATCTCGTGCAAATACTACAAGACTTCGTTCCAGTTTGGGAAGATCTGCAAAGCGCGAGAAAAGTCAAAATAGATTAAAATATCTGCTTTTGTAAATAGATAAAAAATGGGTCGTGCTAAACAGGTAATTCTCGAAGGCAAGCATTGTAATGACAAATAAAATACTTAATCATTCTGATACAGAATCTTTTTAAAGCTTCGACGATTGTAAGATTCTCAAATTTTCCTTTGCTTGGGAATGCCCCTGTTTTGCAGCAAGGGTAAAGTAACGCTCTGCCTCATCAAGATCCTTCTCAACAACGCCTTCTTCGCCATAGTAATACCATACTCCTAACTGGTTTTGTGAATCTTCATCACCTCCATCGGCTGCTCTTTTAAAATAGGTAAAAGCTTTCCTGATATTCTTTTCCCCGCTTTGGCCTTCCTTATATATATAACCTGCATTGTGATTAGCAAATACATGCCCTTGTTCTGCAGCGAGTGCGAAAAAATGTAGCGCTTGTGTGAAATTTTTTAGAGTAAAATTGAACATACCCAATTCAAATTGAGCCTTGCCCGATCCTGCCTTAGCGGCTAGTCGAAAGTAGGTGATGGATTTTTCAGTGTTTACTTCTACGCCTTTACCTGTTGCGTACATTTCCCCTAAACAATATAAAGCCTTTCCATTTCCTTGTTCCGCTGCTAAACCGTAATATTTTAAAGCTTGAGAAAACTCTTCTTTCACATAAAAATACCAGTTACCTAACTCCAATTGAGATGAGCAATCTCCTAACTCTGATGCTCGCTGAAAAAATTGGATGAATTTATCCAAATCACCTTTACTTCTATGTAGAAGGGCTAAATTTCGTAGAGCGTTTATATGTCCCCCTTCTCCTGCCAGCGTGTAATACTTCAATGCTTTAACAGGATCCGGCTTAACAAAATTGAAATTGCTGTCACCTACATCATACAAAGACCCAATTTCGAATTGCGTCTGAGGATGTCCAGCATCTGCTGCAGATAGGTAATATTCTAGGGCCTTATATAGATCTTTTTTTACCCCAATACCATCTTTATACATTGCTGCAAGAGAACGTAAGGAGACAGAATTACCTGATAACTGCCAATGCCGGAAAGCATCTTTGTAAGATACTTTTGTTCCTGTACCATCAAAATACATGCGACCAAGACGAAAATGTGCAAAGGAGTCGTGCAAACGAATCGTTGTTTTGTAGAAATTAAACAAGTCGATCTCCGCTTTTGCTTTTTGCTCCTTTGTAACAGTAGGAAGGATTTTATCGTATATCGCTCTCTGCTCTGGAAGTAATTGGTCGGCTGTGACGAAAAACTCATTTTCCCAGAAATCGGCAAGTAGTGCCATAGACGTCAAAATGGCCGTAATATGGGTTAAATCCCAAGAACACTTTTTCACATTTAAAAGGTGTCCAAAATTCCCTTTCCTTCCGAGAAGCTCTCCATCCATAAGTGCCCATTTTATTTCCTTAGTTTTCTCATTGATTGGTTTAGAGAAAATAAATTCATGGATATAACAAATCGCTCTACGTATGCTCAATTTGACCCAACTATCGGTTTCACCATGATAATAATCATGCATAGAGAAGCTATAGGTTCCAAAATATTGCCCATCTCCAAATTTCGGAACAGGGGCTACAGACGTTCCCACTTGAAAAGGACGGAGATCTTGCAATTTAAAATGAGTAATCAATTCTTTTGTGCCCTCTCCCAAAAAAGATACATAGGAAATTGCACGATCTTTGCACATAATCTGAGTTCGTTCTAGAAGCATACTGTAGGAAGGAATAACCATGACGCTTTGCTTGATCCCTTTAAATTTATTCGATTCACCGACTTCAACAGGGTGTAAAAAACCAATTGCATCTATCAGTCTTTGATGGCCCGTGGAATATTGCAGCACTGGACCTTCAGGCATCTCAATCGTATGATAATATTGCTCGGAATCAGGCTTACATTTTAAACGCTCAAGCAGTCGTTCTATTCCTAAATCTTCTAAACCAAGATACTCTTTTATATATTGAGAATTTTCGAAAATTGAATAAGTTTGTAATTTGGGGAGATGGTTTGTTTGAGGGACAGGCAAAACATAGGTAGAGTTAGAATAATTCAAACAGACCTCGCGGTTGACAATGAATTGGTCGATTGCCTGATAGAGAAGACAGATTGATGTGACTTGTTCTTGCGTTACATACCCATTCATGTAACTAACAAGTGCTAGGAGTGAATACTCTTGATAATGGGTAATATCTTCAGCAATATTGACTATTCCTCCTTTTGTTTGGAGCTGAATGATAAAATCTATGATACGTCGAGTAGAATTTCTATATTTATTGAAAGCAGCTCTTTGAGTAGAAGTGAGGTAACGCGTTAAATTATGCTTATCGAAATCCTTATGAGAAAAAGTTTCGAGTGATAGACAAATTTTTTTGGTTATATACTTATGGAAAAAATTGTGTATAAAATTTACACTCCCAGCACCGGTTTGGTCATCATTCCCTTTTTTTTTATTTCCAAATGCAATCTCTTCGCCCCCGTCAGTATAATCAATAATTAAATCTGCTATTATACTAGCCATCGCTAATCTAGGTTGTTCACTCCCAAAAATCATTATTTCTCCAGAGGTTAAGAATAAATGCTATCTAAATTGGATCAATAACTTCAAGCAGAGTAATTGTAACAGTAAAAAATAGAATAAAAATCAAAAATTAATATATACCGAAATGTCTCAAAATTTGGATTTTTGGCTGGGGTGTAATTTTTCTCATATAATTAAATTCCTTTCCTATCGAGCAATTGCTCTAAGATTTGTTTCACTTCCGGCCATTCGCTTTCTAGTACCCGAAACCAAGCAGTATCACGGTTACAATTTTTAGCGATCATATGGCTTTCTTGGATACCTTCAAATTTAAAACCCATACGCAGCGCAGCTTTACGCGATCGTTCGTTCAATGAATGACACTTCCACTCAACACGTCGATAGCCTAATTCAAAACAATGTTTCAGCATCAAATAGGTAGCTTCAGTATTAGCAGGACTTTTCTGGACTATCGGACTGTACCAAATGCCTCCTAACTCAATTTTCAGATGAGAAGGGATATTGTTCATGAAATTGGCTATCCCTATTTGCGAACCCAAAGAGACATCAAACACACACATGCAACGTCCATTAGGAGAATTTATTTGCGATTGTAAACTAGCAGCAAGCTCTTCAACCTTATTGAAAGGACCATCAAACATGTAACGCCACACTAATTCATCTGCATCATAGGAATTCATAGATCGATCGCCAAGCTTAAGAGCACTGCCGTTCGACATTTCAAAAAGACGTTGAGCATCGCGTTCAATAACGAGTGGCTCGAGTCGAATATATTTTCCTGATAAGGTAACTGACGTCGGTTTTTCAGATAGCTGATTTCGTCTCTCAAGTGTTTTTGTCGGCAATTTTTGAAGCATATTGATGTTTACCTAATTAATTTCTCTAAATATTTGTCAGATTCTTGAGAATGGTGAAAAACTAAAAATTCTACATTTGAGATCATTTTCGTGGTGTCACGAAAATGATCATCTGGATTGAAACTTGCTGATCTACAAGACTCTACATCTCAGAGTTGAGTACTCCTTAATGCATTCTAGGTGATATTTTAGCTTCAGCGGAAATAGACTTTTTCCTTTAGAACATTTTTTTAAAAACTCTGCCAACACTTCTCAAAGGTTGTCTAACTACATTTCGTACCACTCGTTCTGCAACCTTTCCTACAGGTTGAGCAACTTCCTTCACAACGTGTTCTACTGGTTTTCCAATAGCTTTAATAGGTTCTACAACTACCTCTTTAACTACTTTTTCTATCTTTTTTACTGGAATTGAAGCAGATGCGCCCGGAATAAATGGAATGCCAACCGTAACTCGAGATTGAGAAATTTTTTTTAATGGGATACTCAATCCCACTAATGGAACTATTGGTACCATTATGGTTATATCTTTTGCGGGATGTCTAAAACTTGTGCGTATAGACAAATCACCTATAAAAATGCTTCCATGAAGATTCCTCACGGGGTCACGAAGCGATGTATCTAACCCACCTCCAATAGAATCACCTTGTATCGATCCGCTCACATGAAGATCTTTCACGGGATGTCTTAAGGTAGTGGAAATTCCTGTCTGATACTGTCCGCCTTTGAATTGTACTCCTGTGCTTATCTGAATATTTTTTATATTATCCAAAGGAATGTGAATTTGTACACCAGTCCATTCGGCCTCTTTATGATCTTTTTCATGTGATTGGTCAACTATCTGCTCTTCAACTGATTCTTCAGGCATGATGATTGAAAGACTAGATGAAGTTGAAAAAGTATCAGTTGTAATGGTAGGAAAAGATGATGATGTAACTGTAGAACTACTCGAAGGTACGAATGGTGAAAATAGACCTATTTGTTGGATTACCTTGACTCGAATAATTTCCCACATATTAGCTTCTTCTTGCTGCCGTCCTAAAGTAAATAACTCGTCAAAAGCTGGCACCTCTGTTGAAGATAAGGTGGAAAAACTTGAAGAAGATAATGAACTAGTCAAAGATGAAGAGCTCGAAGATAACGAACCTGAGCAAGACAAAGAATGGGAAGATGAATCAGGCTGAGTAAAATGATCAAATCCTCTTCTTGCAAGACGGCTGATTACATTTGCAGCAGTTGCTGGAAGAGCTAAGATATCCACTAGAACCTTTGCTTGTATTTGACGTTCTGCAAAACGTGCTTTAAAACGATCATCAGAGCCAAGGTTTTGTTCTATTTGTTCTATTGAAGGTAAAGTACTGCGAAGCGGTTCAGCGGCGAGGTTGCCTACCATAATTGCAATTCCTGCTGGAGTAGCTCCTATAAGTCGACCTAGCAATCCTTCCACAACTTCATCTGCTACAACTCCGATAACTGCATCGCGAGTCTGATGTGAGGAATCGGAATTTTGATCCATTTGAGCAAGGTCATTGATAATATATGTAGGAATATTTCGAATAAACGGTGGTGCTTGTCGATAAACGTGTTCCCTTGTTATGGACATATAGTCAGCAGCGGTTTGTAATACTATGCTTGGTTGACGTTCCTCACGTTTAGCACTTACAGTTTCGGATGAAAGTTCAGGTGTTGTTGTGCTCGAAACTTGACTCATCGAGTTTTCAGGACTCAAAGAAGATATTATTGGTAATTGGATGGTTGAAGAAACGTTTTGCATATAGAAAACCTTTTTTTAGAAAATTTGAAAAGAAAAAATGAATCCATCTCATATGATAACTTCAATCTAATTTTGTCAATTTTTATGGAAAAATCCCGGCAATTCAGATAAATCGCGTAGAGCGATTTTATCAAATGATCGCGAAAAAAAGACAGTATTTTTAACTTAGATGTTAATCCTCCTGTGTGAGAATGTTCGGGTCAAAATTAAATGGAGCTTCACCATGGTATAGCGGGAGTGGTGCAATACGTAAGTCAGTGCACCGCTAGTGCACCATCTAACATTTGTTATTTCCAGCATTTTAAAACTCATGTAAAATCTCTGTTTAATTTTAGCAGCATAGAGGTGTATATGCGTCTGGTTTTATTTTTTTTTATCCTTATCATTGCCCCTTTTAATTTCTCTTTAATAGGTAAGGAAGTACATACACTAGATGCAGAAAGCCGTAAGCAAGAGTCTGAGAAATTAAGAGAATTATTTGCTGAATATGCAAAATTTTATGAAATGCCAGCCGATGTTGAGCTAAAAGATATCACAGATGAATTATTGCAAAGTTCTTATGTTAAAGATACTCAAAAAAATTCTATCCAGCAATTTAATAGGCGTATCTTAGTCTTCACTTATCCAAGTGATGGATTTAAAATAAAGGGTCTTATTAGTTTTGTGCCTGATACAGAGAATCACCCTCTATTGGTTTTTTTACGTGGTGGCAACAGAATTTTTGGGATTTTGAATCCTGCCAGCGACCTTATGTGTTTTGAACAATACACTGTCATTTCTACTATGTATCGTGGTGGTGTAAGTGAGGGGGAAGATGAATTTGGAGGTAATGACGTTAATGATGTCAAAAACTTGATCGATTTTATCCCAAAATTAGAGAACAAACTCAATTTAAGTTTTCAAAACAAAAAAACATATTTGTTGGGAGGAAGCCGTGGAGGTATGGAAATGTTCCTCTTCCTTGCGCGTTTTCCAGAACTACAGAATCAATTCTCTAAAGTTGTTTCCCTGTCTGGCATGTTAGATATGCGACAATGTATAGCATCTCGCTCTGATATGGAAGAAATGTTTATAAAAGACTTTGGTTTAGAAAAAGGAGTAAATGAAGAGGAATGGATTAATAAACGAGACCCTCTCTTAACTGTAGATTATATCCAACCTCAGCTTCCCATTTTAATCATTCAAGCAACCGATGATAATCGTGTGAGCCTAACAGAGGGTTGTAGCATGGTTTCTAAATTACAAGTGGCAGGAAAGAATGTTACTTATTGGGAAATTGAAGGAGCAAAACATTGCTTAAGTAATATCGAAGAAAGAGTAGATTTAATTCTTAATTGGCTAGAAGAATAAATGTTATTCCAGTCCATTTCCCTTAAGAAAAGAGTATAGAAGAGAAATCAGGTGTTTATCAAATTCGCAAAAATAGTGCGTTTGCGTTGTTATGATTTAGACTTGACTCAAGAAGAGTTACGAATTAGGCGATTTTCATGTAAACTATATCGAAGGGATAGAACGAGGTCTACGAAATCCTTCTTTAACAAGTATTGCAAAATTAGCAGAAGCGCTCAAACTTTCTTCAAGCGACCTCATTTCATGAGAAAGTGTGCTTTTTCCGTATGATTTCGTCTAAAATTCGGAGTGGATTAGCGGAGCGCGCCTGAACTGAAGCGCATCTACAAATTAAAATTATGAATTATATGGCTATAGACAAAACAGTCAAAACTAAGCGATTGATCCTACGTCCCTGGAAAAAAGAAGATTTAGAACCTCTTTCCCTCCTGAATGCAGATCCTCGCACTATGGAATTTTTATTTACCCCTTTGACGCGTGGGGAAAGCAGTGCTCGCTTGGAAATTTATAAGCGCCATATAGAGGATTATGGATGGGGGCTTTGGGCTGTTTCAGCTCCAGGTGTATCTGACTTTATCGGGTGGATTGGCCTTTGGCCCATTGGTTTTGATGCTCATTTTACTCCGGCAATTGAAGTAGGTTGGCGATTGCTTCCTGAATTTTGGGGGCAAGGGTATGCAACGGAAGGAGCAGAGGTTTCGCTTCAATATGGATTTGACACGCTGAAGCTAGACGAAATAGTCTCAATCACGGTTCCAGCAAATCTTCGTTCAAAGCGAGTCATGGAAAAGCTCGGTATGCATACTGACCCAAAAGATGATTTTGATCATCCTAAGCTTCCAGAAGGTCATCCACTAAAAAGACATGTTCTTTACCGACTTAAGAGAAGCGAATGGCAAAGATGAGTTGACTTGCTATGAAAAAATACGTCTTCAAACGCTACAGTAAACTTTTCCCTAAGCTTTTTCAAAAAGAAAAAGAAAGAATTAGCTGTAATCTAAAAGAAGTTTTAGCGATTAAGCACGTGGGAAGCACTGCTATTCCAGTCTTAGGCGGAAAAGGGATCATTGATATGGCTGTCCTGTCTTTGTAGGTGCGTAATTCCTCATAATAAATTGTATTCAAAATATCTTGAACATGAGTGTCTAGATCTATGTTTGGATGAGATAAATGTTTTCTTTCGGCAATACCGGTAAGCGTTGGCGTCAATACATGATTTTTTTGTTTCAAAAGTTTTTGGTTTTTTTTAATATATTACATTAACTTTAGCTGAAATAATTTTTCAGCTATCAAGAAAAGCTCCGAACGATTTTCTAATCCTAATTTATTTTTAGCCGAATCAATGTAGTGCTCTACAGTTCTATGAGAGAGTTTAAGAAGATTTCCTATTTCTTGATAGCTATAGCCTTGCCGAAGAAATATTAGACATTCTTTTTCTCTTTTGGAAAGCTCCAGGATGTGTTTACATCCACCTACATAATTCTTGAATCGTTAAGGACATTCTTTTTTCCTTGTTAAAAGCCTCGATTACACAGGAGAAAAGGATTTTTCATCCTGTATAAATCGATTTTTTTATTTTCTAATTTATTAGAGCTTGTTCCTTTAGGATTCTAATATAAAGATCATAAAAGTGATCACTAGGAACATGGCCCATTCCTTCTACTAAAAAATACTTTGAGTGTTTAATTTTCTGAGCCAAACCTGTTCCGTGATCTGGAGGAAAAAGAGGATCTTCAGATCCTTGCAGGATCACTGTTGGAACTCTTATTTTAGAAGGAGTGCTTCGAAACAAATCTTCAGAATCCCTAGTGTTTAACATTGCAATATGATTAAGAATTCCTTGAGGATAGCGAAGTCTAGATAAGAATTCCTGATGAACTTCTCGATTGATTCTTTCATCTAATGGAAATTTTTGACCATTTAATTTATTCCAACCATCTATTCGTTGAGCAAGCCTTTCTTCTTCTGTTTGGGGTGACAGCTTCATAAATTCTTGCATCCAAGTAAGATATTCTTCCGTTGGTGGAGAATATATAGCCTCCTTTTCAGGAGGTAGTCCAGCATAAGCGAGATTCATCGGACGCAGTTCACAGCTTGAACTCAATAGTAAAATCGAATTAACCCTTTCTGGGTAATAGGCTGCCATTATTTCAGAAAGAAATGCCCCAAGAGAAACTCCAAATAGATGAGCTCTTTCTATGCCGATTATATCAAGTACACCGACAGCATCCTGTGTCATATCCATTAAATTGTAGGGGTTCGTTTCGAAATCAAAACATGTTGATAAACCAGAATCTCTGTGGTCATAACGAATAACGTAAAAACCTTCTGCGGCCAATCGTTCGCAAAATTCTCGAGGCCAGAGAACACCTTGACAACATCCACCCATTATTAATAAAAGTGATGGATTTTTTTTGTTTCCAAAAGTCTCATACCAAATATTGATCCCATTGACCTTAGCTATTTTTCCTTGATCAGCGAACAGAGAAAAACTAGCGGATAACAAAAGCATGAATGTAATGATTTTTTTTCTTAGATCCATCGTCAAACCTCCCTGGATAGTTTTATATTTAACGATGTATTATAGGGGAGGAAAATATTGGCTCACTAGGGAAAAAATCCCCCTATTTTGAATTTTAGAAAAAGCTGGAATAGTGAGGATCAAGGAAATTATCTAAGACATTAGAGAAGGAGCGAATGAAGGTATCGCCGCCATCTGCCACATTATATATTTAAAGCCTTTTATATAACTTGACGGGTAGGACAAATGACAATCTCTCTCATGCATACATTTTGTGGTTGTTCGTAGGCAAAAAGGATTGTTCTTGCAACATCTTCAGATTGTAAATTTTCATAAGGCTCTCTTTTATAAGAACTATGGGTGTTCTTAATTTCTTGAGACGCTGCTTGATCCAAGATCTCAGTTTTTACATTACCTGGAGCGATTGTCATTAAACGAACGTTGTGATTTGCTACCTCTTCTCTAATGCTTTCGGTAAGTGAGTGTACAGCAAATTTCGTTGCGCAATAAATTGCATGGGTAGGAAATGTTTTTCTTCCTCCTAGGGAACTAATATTAATAATTGTCCCTGTTTGCCTTTGTATCATACTTTGAAGCACTGTGTGAATGCCATGAAGAACTCCTAAAATATTGACATCGAGCATTTTTTTCCATTCTTCAGGATTTTGTTGGTGAGCTAAATTAATAAATAATACTCCAGCATTGTTTATAAGACATTCCGTTTCGCCAAATTCTTTTTCAGATTTGCGTATTGCGTCTTTGAATCTAGAAAGATTAGTAACATCAACTTCTTCACACATAGTATTTGGCAAGTTGAGAGCTTTTAGGTTGAGGAGTCGTCGTCCGATTAGAAGAAGAGGATAACCAGCATTAGAAAATTGAATTGCAGTAGCTTCTCCAATACCAGCACTTGCACCTGTTATGACAACTAAACCTTTTTTCATATCATTTCCTTTACACAAAATTGAATCTATTATTCTTTCAAACAACAGTGAGCCTATAGAATATGAACAAAGAATCGCCTCCCGCCAGACCAAATATCACTTCCATCGCAATGTTTTTTCACTTCGATAGACAGAACTCGAATAAAATTAAGTTGATGCAAGGTTTTATTTCAAGTGCAATCTTACTCATAAGTGCTTGTGGATGATGGAGAAAAAGTGGGCGGTTGGACGATTTCAGAACTTTTGATTGGAGTAAATTGGTCCCAATTCTTGCTGAATATAAGGTAAAGCTCGCTTGATCATCTGCGACTCATCTGCATCCACCCTATGTTGAAATCGAATTCCTTGTGCTTTCATTAATGCGATTAAAATGTTAGGCTCAAGCCATTCAATCACGCTACAAGCTTCGGGATCTTCTGCATCCCTATTTTCCGGATTCCAATTGATAAGTTGACAAGCAATGTAAAGAGTTGTCTTTTCAAATGGAAGGCGAGCGTCAGGAAGATATCCCGATAAGCATCCCAAAAAAGCTGTAGGGGTTGCAGTAGCTCCAAACTCTTCTTTCAAACCACGGTGCAATGTCATAAGAGGAGTTTCATCATTCTCCATACTTTCTCGCATCAGAATGTAGATATCTTTATGGCCTAGAATTTCTTTAAAATGATGGCAAGCAATAAGTCCTTCTTCATTAAAGAGGACGGTCCCTATAGACAAGTGATACGGTTGGTTTTTACTAGCTTGGAAAAAAGCTGTAGATCGTGAGATTTCTGTCCCGGAAAGGCCTGAAAATAAAAGCATTAAACAGGAAACCAATAAGATTTTTTTCATAAGTAGTGTAACTCCATATTTGATTATGCGGGACGTAAAATGAAACGACCCAAGTGAGTGTCTGAAATAAACCATCTTTTCATATTTAAGCTCAGTGTTTGTGTAGAAGATCATTAAAGTCGATAATCGAAGAAAAGAAATCACTTTCCAATACAGATTCATCAACACCATTCACATGAATTAAAACAGGTCTTATTGACCTATTTTTAGGAAGAGCTAAGCTTTTAATTTTCTGTTTAACTTCGTCAATGACACTTTTTGTAATTTCCTGAGAGTTAAATTTGATTTCGCATAGATAACAGGTTCCAAACTTTGTTTGGATCATGTAATCAATTTGGCATCCCTGTCGATCATTCGCTTTACGCTGAAAAAATGGATTGTCATTTACAATTTCAGAAGGATCGATACCAAGGATTTTCTGTACCGTTTTTCGATTGTTAAGGACAAGGTTCTCAAACTGTAATCCCATTGCAGATTGCCATTGAGGTAGTAGTTTTAATCCTTGTTTTTCAATTTTCTTTTTGTTCGGCTCAATATATTTGAGATAAAATCTTAAATAATTATCCTTGAGTCGATAATGGCTTAATTTTGAATCTAGACCTGTCTTAAGATGCCATGTAAAATCGCGTGAAACAAATCCTGCCGTAACGAGGTCTTCCATGTATTCAGAAACCAGGCTGTTTTTTTCAACCTTCAAGGCCGTGTAAATATCTTTAAGCTCACAAGGACCATTAGAAAGTCTTTCGACGATGGTTTTGTAAGTAGAGCTTCTGTTAGAGAATAAATCTGAAAAAATTCGTTCAAACTCACTAAAAAGAAAAGCTTCTTTTCGAAAACATAATCTTTGGATATTTGTCTCTGCGCTTTGATTTGGCAGAATTTCTTCAAGGTAACGTGGAACACCCCCCATTACAGAAAGTACTTTAAGCTTATCAAAAGCTGATACTCGATTTTGCTCTGCATTCCAAAACTCATTACATTCATATAAAGGAAGTTCTTCTAGTACTATGTCTAGAGATATCCTTCCCATAAATCCCGTACTGCTAAGAATATTTTCTTCAATCCAACTGGAAATAGACCCACATAGAATCAGAACTAGCTGAGGGTTATTTTTGAAGTAGAGATCCCAAGCGGTTTTGAGTTTTCCAAGAAACGTAGGGTCTTTTGAACCCATCCAGCTAATTTCATCTAAAACAAGAACAATTTTTTCTTTTTGAGCCTGTTG